>Ga0209533_1000950_pt1 | contig 27406 bp, 31 predicted proteins | sample COG_04_FD_184748 | JGI IMG/M metagenome (GOLD analysis project Ga0209533, IMG submission 184748) | Pelagic Microbial community sample from North Sea - COGITO 998_met_04 (SPAdes) (version 2) | ecosystem: Environmental > Aquatic > Marine > Neritic zone/Coastal water | place: Helgoland, sampling...
GAATGGAATATCATATTTATGATGATTCTTTTGGAAAAATATAAAGAATATACAGAATTAGGTACAAAACCACCAGAAGAAGTTAAAGAAGGAACTGAAAAATATAAAGAAACTAGTGATATTATCACAAACTGGTTTAATGGAGAAATTACTGTTTGTGATTATGAAGATGGAAAGGCACCAACGCATATGGATATGATTTATGATTGGTTTAAAGATTGGTGTGGTAAGGAAGGTATTAACAAGAAAGAGATTCCTATTAAAAAGAAAGTTCGTGATACATTGATTATAAAACAAGAAAAATGTAAACATGGTGCTAGTTGGGGTAGAAATCAAAAGAATGGACCTAAAAATTCACCACTTTTCAATTTTAAACTTATTACTTAAAAAAATAATAAGAATTATTGAATAATGGATTTGAAATTAGATAAAAATGGTAATATTGATGGTTTTGTAAAAAAAGAACATCATGATAAAACTGTTCATAATTTATCAATGAAAATAGAAGAAAAAGATCATGAACTAGAAACTATTAGAGAATCTTATGTTAATCTTGATAATAATCATAAAATTTTTTTAGCAGAATATAAAAAAAAATGTGAAGAATGTAATAAATTAGAATTGAAACTTGAAAATAAACATATAAAAAAAGAATTATTAGAAGAATTAGAAGATTATAAAAGTAAATTTAATGCTTATTTTCAGTTATATGGTAAATTGATTATAGATTAATATTTAAAAATATAAAAATTATTATTATAAATGACTGAAATTGTAAAAAATATTGTTGATGGTAAAAAACTATCTAAACATAAATCTTTAGCTTTAGAACTTTATAAGAATGGGATGAAATATGAAGGTTATGTTGAACATTTAAATAATAAGATTGAAAAAGAAACTAATTTTTATGAAGAAAAAAGAGTTGAAAAGACATACCATTACAAGGATCTAAGTAATGAAGAAATTGAATATCTTAAAAAGAATTTTAGAAGAATTTTTTCTTATTATGAAAAAAAGAGTGCTAAAAATTATGAAGATATTCAATTTTCAAAAAAACAAAAGAAAAAATATATTCAAAAGAAAAATGAAATAATTAAAGAATTTAGGGATAAATGTATAACAGAACTTGATGAACTTGTTAAAGTTAGAAGTAGGGATGATAAATCATATTCTAAATGGGCAAAACTCCATAATCAAGTTCATCAATATAATAGAGTAGTCCCAGGAGTTTATTCAAAAGAAACTATGAGAAAATATGTTATGAATCATTAAAAAATTTTTTTGTTTGTAGAAATCCTTCAATAAATAATTTTTCTTTTTCTTTTTCAGTTACATTAAACTTTAAAGGAAATTTTAGATCAAGAATAATAATATTTTTATGTTTTTTATAATGATAAAAATCATTTGCTTGATTATTTATATAAACTACATTATATAGATAATTTAAAATATCTTTTTTAAATTTTTTTGCTTTTTTATTTATATCGATAGGATATAAAATAATACCTAAATAATTATCTGATTTATTATATTCTATTGGTAAACCTCCACCTGTTGCACCATCATTATATAAACAATTATTGTATAAGATTGGTTTAAAAATTAATGGAACACATGTAGCCATAGTTAATAATGTTATTAAATCAATATCAGGATAATTTAAATAATTAATATATTCAACATCATTTTTAGTGATATTTGCAACTTTAACTGTATATTTAATTTTTGAAATATCATACAATTCTTTTAATGTTATATTTTCTCTATGTAAAATATTCTTAATAACAGATTTTACATATTTTTGTGTAATAATATTTTCACAAAATCCAAAATCATTTATAAAATTTTCAATACTAAAATTTTCTTTATCAATAAAATCTACATCCATTTGTTTAAGAATTTTATAAAAAACTTTAATATTTATATCTAAAAGTATAACTAATGATAATAAAGCACCTGCCGATGCTGATATAATATGTTTTAATTCTTCTCTTAATATTATTTTATTATCAAAGATATATTTAAAAGAACCTAGTAAAGCAATACCTTTAATAGAACCGCCTGATAATATCAGTGTGTCATATCCCATATTTTTTTTATAAATATTATATATATATTTAATGACTACTTTAAACATTAATGATTTATATGATTCAATTAATAATAAAAATTTTAAAAGATTAAAAAAGTTTGATGATATACTGGTACAAATTCATAGAAGAATTAAATACCATGCTGAATTAGAACAAACATTCTGTATTTATGTAATACCTGAATTTATATTCGGTATTCCACTTTATAATATAAACGATCTTAAAAATTATATTTTTGAAACTTTAAAAAAAAATGGGTTTAAATTAATGTATTTTCACCCAAATACAATCTTTATTTCTTGGGATGTTGTGAATAAATTACAAAATAAAGGAGATAAGAAAAAGAAAAATAATAATAATAATAATCAACAATATCGTATGATTGATGATTATAATCCAAATGGTAAATTTGTTTATAATGAAAATACATTAATGAATATAAGAGATAAAAGTAAGAATTTATTAAGTTGATTTTTTTAATTGACAACTACTAAAACCTTCTAAATTATCTTTATTTTTTTCATCTCTTTTCTTTAATAACATAGATGCTAGTAAAGTACCAGCACCAAATGCTAAAATTACAAAAAGGGGATTAATTTTTCCATCAGGCGCAACTTTCTGAAGTGTTCCACTAGGCATTTATATTTATTAGATATTTTTTTAATATGATTTTTTGCCTAATTTATAAATATAATCTGTAAAAATTATAAAAAAAATACCAGTTAATGCAAATAAAATTATATCATTAAAATCATCATTCATATTAGAAAATTGTTCTATTACATTACGATTCTTATTATAACGTTGCATTTGATATGCCTTAAAAGCTTGATATTCTTCATTAGATATTTGTTTCATATTGCTTTCTTCACGTTGAACCTGTGGTTGTTCTCTAATATATTGCTGTCTTCTAATTGGTTCATAAATATTATATTCATCATCAAATGCTTTAATTTGTTGAAGTTTTTGTTTCATTCTACCAAAATCTTCTTGAACTTCTTGAACATTCTCATTATAATCTGATACTTTTAATTCTTCAGGATGAATAACATCTTTCTTTTTCTTCTTTTTAGTTTTTTTGATGCTAACATTTTGATTTGGACCAGTATTAAAAGCCATATCGAGCGGACATCCCCAATCACCCATTTTAATATATTATTAATAAATATAATTTTTTTATAATTTATTTATTATATGAACATTACAAATTCTGTTTCAAATAATAATTTTTTTGATAATAAATATTTAATCGGTATCATTATGGTCATAATTAATTTAGGAGCAAGATTTATTGTAAATGAATTAAATGATTCTCAAAAAAATATCATAAATAGTAAATATACAAGAAGAATATTAATTTTCCTTGTAATCTTTATGGCTACAAGAGATTTAGGTATTTCTATATTATTAACATTTGCTGTTGTTATATTCTTATTTGAATTTTTTAATGAAGATAGTGATTATTCATTAGTACCTAAAAAAGATTTAAAAGCAAAAAAAGTAAATTTAGATAAAAATCAAAAGATTGATAAAATTATTGAAGAATTAAAAGCTATCTAAAGGTTTAAAGTAATACCACCCTGACTTCTTCGATCAGAATCACCACTCATTAAAGAAATACTATCTAAATCTGGGATATTATCAGGTTGAAGATTCATTTGATTAATCAAATCATCTAATCCAGCAGGTCCATCCATATCAGGTCTTTGAGGTTGCTGTTGCTGTGATTGCCTTGGTATATTAGGTTGCATCGGTGGTGGTTCTCTAATATTATTCGCCATTGATCCTACTGCTGCTTGAGCAAATTGTTTCATTAAATCTGGATTCTGTTGCATGATATCACCCATACCAGGCATTGATGATTTAAATAATGTTTGTGTTAAATGAAACATAAAAGCTGAACCACCTAACATCATTACTAATTTAATTTCAGGTGCCATTTCTGATTTACCAGTGTATTTTTCAGCTAATTCTTCAAAAACTTCATCAAAATCATTAATATTATCATTTACAGATTCAGACCAACCATCTAATTTAATATCAAAAGGCGAAAATTTATTATTAAGGAACTCACCACCTGTAACTATCGCCATTAAAATTTTTCTTTGAAATTTAACTGAATTTTCAGTTTCTCTTTGTTTCTTTAATTTATAATATTCAGTTCTCATATCTTCAAGATTTGATGTCATATTATAATTCATTGTTGTTCTAATACCTTGACCCTCTAATTTTCTAAATTTATAAAGCATATCAATCTTTTCATTCTTAATTTCATTAGGTGACATAGTATGAATAGATTTAAATTCATCTCCATATACTTTATTTTCCATAATAGGATCAGTTACTCCAGGTGGGACAGAAGATGTACGGACTTCTTTAATATCTACTTTTATATTCTTTTCTTCTGGTTCAGCATTTGAAAAAAAATTAAAATCTTCTTTATTACTTTTATTTGATTCTTCTCCGCCACTATTATAACCATTGTTACTTACATTATCAGAAATATCTTCAATTTTCTTAGATGTATTTGCTAGTAAATCTACACCTATTAAAGCATTATCATTATAATCTATGTTAATAACAGATTCTGCTCCTGAATTACCTTCTGAAGATAAATTTATCTTTTTATCCTCTGTATTATCAATAGTTAGACTCATTTAATAATACAACAAATATATTATTATTATATATACGCATCATCTTTAAATATTTAAATAATCATTAATATTTTGAGGCATTTCTTCAATCTTTGTATCATAATGCATTTGAATAGAATTTTGATGATCTAAATCTCTATCAGTTACAAAATTAATTGAAACACCTTTTCTTCCGTATCTACCCGATCTACCTATCCTATGAATATATGTTTCTTTTTCTCTTGGAAGATCATAATTAATAACTAATGATAATTGTTGAATATCAATTCCACGAGATAGTAAATCAGTTGATAAAAGAATTCTTAACTTACCACTTTTAAAATCTTCCATGATACTTTTCCTTAGATCTCCTGATAATTCGCCATGAATACATTCTACAGGATATCCAAGGGTCTTTAATCTATCATTAACTTCCATTAACTTATTCCTACTATTAATATAAATTATACATTGAGATAAATTAATAGTTTCATAAATATCTGTTAAAACATCAAATTTCCAATCATTAACTTTAACATTAATGTAAAATTGAACAATACCTTCAAGTGTAAGATTTTCTTTATTTACTAATATCTTTTCAGGTTTATTCATAAATTTATTTGTTAATTCTAAAACTTCGTCAGGCATAGTCGCACTAAAAATACATATTTGTGTATCTCGAGGAATATATTTAATGATATTATAAATATTTTCTTTAAAACCAAATGATAAAATTTCATCAGCTTCATCAAAAATTAAAATCTTAAGTTTTTCTGTAAGTAAGTATCTTTTTTCAATCATATCAAGGATTCTACCAGGTGTTCCTACTACAATTTTAGGATTTTTATTTAAATCTTCTTGGCATTTTCTTACACTTGTTCCACCAATAACAGTTTGAACACTACAATCCATAAAATTACTTAATTCTTTAATTACATTATAATTTTGATTTGCTAATTCATGAGTAGGGTTAACAATGATTACTTGTGTAGAATCAATGGTAACATCAATATTATTCAAAACACCAATAGAAAATGCTCCTGTTTTACCAGTCCCTGATTGAGCTTGAGCAATTAAATCTTTCTTTTCATTCATTATAGGTATCGCATTGCCTTGGATAGGCGATGGATTCTCAAATCCATAGGAATAAATTCCTCTAAGTAGATTATCATCTAATTTCAAATCGTCAAAACTTTCAGTCATATTTTATTAATCAATTAAATTATCTTTAATTATTTTCTTAAATAATTAATTAAATCCACTTTCTAAAGTTCTTACATCAACTTCATTCTTTTTATATGTTATAAAATTAGAATTTGGATTTATACCCTCATCAGTAAGACAACTATCCCTTGAAATTATAACATTAAAAGTTCCAGAAGTGGCATTAAGGGTTTTGGATAAAGTTAAAGTTGTAGTTGAATCATCGCTATTTACATTTGTAATTATAGTTCCAGATTTTAAATGTGTTTCGGCTCCATCACTATCTTTTATCATATCATTAACTATTATATTTTTGCCACTATTTATATCATTATTATTAATTCTTACGGTATTATTAGTTACATAAGTAGCTTCTCCATCATTTAAAATTTCTGTACCACCCCCTTCATAAATATTACAAATATTTAGATTATCACTATATGACATATATTTACAATTACTATAAGTATTACTATAAGTATTACATAATTCTTCACAAGCTTCTAAACTTTCTTCAGAATTTAATACTTCTATTAAACTACTAACTCTTATTTTATTTTCTTTACAATAACCATCGCCTATATCAGAATAACTCGTTAGTTCAGCATCTTCTCCAATTGTTAAGTTATTCTTATAATCTGTTAGTATAGCATCATTTTCTTGAAAAGCATAAACAGGTTCACCCAAATCATTTAAACCCCATAAGAAATTACTATCTGGAGTAGCATAAATTTTAGTTATGTCAAATCCACTTATATTCATAGGAATTTTTTCCCATGAGACAGGGATTCGGGACGAAGTATCGCTTAAATCATAAACATTAAATCTTGAATTTACTAATATTTCAGTAAGATTAAATTCAGTATTATCTAATGTTATATTAGTGGTCTGTTGATCAATTGATGCTGAATTATACCCAGTAATAGTATAAAATTTTTCACCTATTTTTATCTTTATGTTACCATTAAATTCTTTACCTTGTAATATATCATTATTTTGTATATATATTGAAGAATCTTCTAATGAATTATCTTCGTTACTATCCGGACCTGAAACAGTAACAACTTCAGTTAATACTTCACTCATATCCATACAAGGTTTTCTGCATCTATATATTTCATTATTATCAGAAACTGCATATAAATAAAATTTATCCCTTGCATCAATGTCTATAAATTTACCACTTAAATCATCTGGTGAAGTTATTATAGCATTTTGAAAATCTTCTGGTGTTAATGATTCACCAGTTGTTAATGATTCACCAGTTGTTAGACCGCATTCTAATTCATTGATATAACCTTCAATGCATTTTTTTTTAGAAAATAAAAGTAAACCAATTATGAACAATATAACAATTGTTAATAATTTCATTTATATAAACAATAAATAAAAAAAAAATAATTTATTTTTAATAAATATTTATAATGTACAAACATGGATATTCCCTTTATCATCTAATGAATATAAATTTTTATCTTCAGTATCATTGCCATTAATTTTTACATTACATGTTTTAGATGTTGTTGTTTTTAGAAAATTTTTAGAATAATTATTTGTATTATCTAAACCACTATATAAATTTTGAAAATCAGAATCAATATCATCTGTTATTGCATATTGATTAATACCCCCAATACTATCATCCACTTTTCTGTAATATGTTGATTTATTATTTGTATTTGAAGTAGCTGAATATAATAAATCTTGATCATCATTATCTTGATTTAATTCAAATAACATTTCGGGATTTACTAAATGAGGGTTGATATGATTAGTATCTGCAAAATATTTATAATATAAATATGTTTTGATTTTTCTTAAAACTTCTTCACCTATTGTTGGATCAGACTCTATATCTTTATTAAAAATAATTACTTCAGAACATTCCCAATATTGTGTTGCTGTTTCTTCTACTCTACCATGTGCTTTATTTATACTAATATGAAAATTACCTGAATTTGTCCTTGTCGTTGAATGTGTTGAACCTTCTGGTGTAGCTGTTTTTTGAGCAGACTGTTCACCATCATTATTAACGAAACCTGGTCCTGTCATAAAATGTGCTCTTTTAGGTGTATCTGCGCCGATTATAAATTGTGTTAATTTTTCAATTTGGTTAGTACTTCTTTGATACATATCTTGATGAAAAGTTTGTAATAATTCTTCTGCAGCCGCTGAGTCCGCAGAATTGTCATTGCGATTTCCAGGACCACCTGTAAGTATATTAGAATCTCTTCTCGCAGTACCTACTTTTATGGCAGCACTCGCAGCTGCAGTGAATTGTGATCCTAATCCAGGTGTGCAACTTTGAAGATCTAAGCACATTTGCCTCATGCTTTCCTGGTATGGTCGACTATGGTCGACATTGGGACTTTTTGTAGTAAAATCGGGTACTTGTGCTATAGACTCAGACCACCAGTTTTCCCCATCAACCGTTCTACCGCGTAATGGTACGCCATTATAAACACCTATGCCAGAAGAACATCCGGTCCCACATAGACTTACACTATCACTAGGGGGTGTAAATGATTTATATCCACTTGCTTGATAACAACTTTGATTAAGTAACATATTTTTATTAGCATCAAGTACATTTTCGTTGACTATATTATCAGGAGATTCCAAACCCACCCCCGAAGCCAAAACACCACCTGCAATTACTGCTCCTAAACTGATCGGAGCGGCGGCAATACCAAGACCCATCGTTATATAAGGATGTTGTGAAAATATAGTACCAGTAGGTATATTAAAAGTCCTTAAATCATCGGAATTTATGGTGCCTTTACATTGTGGATCGCCACCATAATGTCCTGAATACCAATTACTATCTCTACTACCTAAAACAACACCTTTATTCATAGGGAAACCAAAATCAGCATCTTCATTTCTACGTGCTTCTACGGCCGCTGCTGATTCTGTAGATCTTGATGGACTTGTCCATGGGCGATTGTTTCTAATTCTTGAAATATGTGAAGCATCATAATCAGGAGCATATCTCGTAACATAAAAAATAGTATAATCATTTTTTTTTAATGTCTGTGGAAAATCAATTGATGATATACTTGAAGGAAATTCATGTCCATCATTTTCACTAAATCCTTTCAAAACTTTCAGATTTTTTTTCATTCTACCGGATTTCATATCATCTGTTAAGTTTGTCCATAATTTTGCATCTGTGGGAATTGTTTGTTCACCATCAGAATCTTCAGGTTCAGGCAAATATGGATGATGCATAACCTTTTGCATTTTAACACCATAAGGGTTATTAATAGTTGCATCATTCCCTTTTCCTGAACGATCAATCCATTTACCATTACTTAAATTATCATCACTATCGCAATTATAAACACCTACTAAATTAGTTCTAAGTTTTTCTAATAGTTCAGGTGTCTTTTGAAACATGTAATCTAAAATATCTAAGAAACTTGTTTTTGTTCCATTATTTCCAATTTTATAACCATCAAAAAGTACGTTATGATTTATTTTTCTATTACCTCTATTATCTATTGTAAATATACTGGTATCCGTGTTTGTGCAATCATGTGAATAAACTCTACATGAATTTACATCAGAACCGGAATAATCATGATAAGAAAATGCTTTACACCCCGAACCAAGATCTGAACAAATTCTTCTACAAGCATCAAATGTTACATTAGATGCTCCGTAATTAGGATCTAAATTGTCATCGCTACAGTATAAATTATACATATCTGCTAGACTTGTATCATTCTGTGAGTCAGCATTACTATAATTCTTTCTATCAATTTTTTTATATTTTGTGACAGGAGCAAATAATTTTTTATCATCACATGTTTGTGATGCTAAATTACCAAGTAAGTATTCACTATTAGTATTTTTAGGTGAATTATCACCTTTTATTAATAGTTTATTTACATTTGAATGATCATCACCGGGTATATTTTCTCCATAAAATATAGTTTTATCATCAACTTGTTCTACCTGTAATGGATTAATAAATTGTTTGATACTTGTTTGATTATGAACAAGATCAAAACTATTATTGGGATTAGTACATAATTTAGAATTAACACCACTTATACTTGTCCCAGGTTTACATTTATAGAAATTTTTATTTTTTGAATCTATTGATAATGGGATATTATCTTCAAAATCTAATGTATTCAATTGATATGAACTACTTCGATCAAATTCATTAAATGTATTTGCTGAACCGGGTGTCATTGAATATGTTTCATATCTTGCCGGAGATATTCTTTGTTCATTAAGTTCCTGTGGTGTCATCCTTGCTTCATCTTGAATTAATTGAACCTCCAAAGCATCTCCCATTAATGGATCCAGGGCAGGTTTGTAATAATATGCAAATTGCTGACCTTCACTAGCAGCAGCAATGTTGGGAGGTATTAATTCTCTTTCCCCTTCATGACAATTCTGATAGAAACGACATTTTTTTTCTCCATCATCACCTTCAGTAAAATGTGTTGAAAAACCCATACAATTTTCTTCTAATGCAAAGCATTCTCTTTTACATTCATCCAATAAATCATTGGTATTATTTGCATTAGGGTATTTTTCTTCAATATATTTAGGATTATTTGGATCATATTTACATCTTTCAACTCTATCAGCCCCACCAATATTGATTAGTGAAGATCCTCCATAACTATCTCCAACTGTATTACCAAAACTAAAATTATCATAATTATTTATATCTAAATATCTTAAATCCCTCCATTCCATATTCATTTCTTTATCATGCTGGCGTTTCATCACATGTGTTACATCTGGTGGAAGGATATCAATTACTTCTTGTTCAGGACATAAACCACAAGATCTTTTACAATTTTCTTGCATATATTTACTTACTTCACATAAATCTTCGCTAACCCATGTTTCACAATACTGATTATGATCTCTACAAGGTGCAATAACTTGTTTAGTTGTATCATATGTTCTCAAATTTCTATTAAAATTTAAATCAATACAACTTTGTCTATCTGTAATTGTATAATCAGTATCTATATAACCTGTAGGGTTAGTTTCAGTTTCAGTGGCTGCCTCCGCCGCAGTTGTCGACTTACCATATTTATTACAAATATATTCACTATCTATAAGATCTGTGCCTCTATTACCCGTATCAGTCGGATCAACAGGTAAACGATCCCTTACCGTTTCAACATTTTCATATTTATATTGAAATGCAGATACACCATAATCTATAACAATTTTTTTATTACTATGAAGGACATAATGCCCATTAACATCAATTGTTAAAGGATCAATTGTGATACTATCATCTGATTCCATATTACCTCTTAAAATTTCAGGGATATTTAAACCATGATCTAACCCAATTAAAACAAAATCAATAGTAACTGTACCATCATAAATTTCTTCAATACTTCTTAATTCTGTAGTAGGGTGTGTAGTTACAGAAGAATCTGTTCCTGCGAGAGTAATTTTAGATTTAAATTCGTTTATTACACTTTGTGGTGTAAAAGTACTTCCATCATTTCTAATTAATCCATCTATGTATGAACCTAATATAGTTAATCTTATCGGTCCATTCCTTGAATTAGTACTTAATAATTCTTGTGTTCCTTCACCCATGAAACCTAATGTTATAAAATCATTATAAACACTTGTAGTTGTATCACCCAATCCTTCAACTACATTATTTTTATTTTTCATTAGATAATAGATAATTATACCTATTAAAAAAACAATCAAATAAACTTTACAATTATTCATTATATAATAAAAATATAAAAAAAAATTAAAATAATTATCCGGAACATTGAGGAAATGAATTAAATTCTTCACATTGATTGCGGTTTTCTAATTGAACATTCTCTCCTGCGGTAGTTGGTTCATTTCCATTACATATTGATACATTTGTAATATCATTAATATTAAAAGGCGGTAAATTATTTACATCAAATCCTACTTCTTCCTTTTCTGATAAAGTAAGATTCTTTAAATGATTATGATTTTTAATTGAAATATAAATATCTTCTATCGATTGTGCAAATTTCATTTTCATACTTTCTTCAGTTATACCTGTATCTGTTGAACTATATGTAACTGGTTGTGTAGTAGCAAAAGCTATTCTATTAAAAACCGATTGTCCAGGATCTCCACTACTGTTAGATTGTCTATCGTAATTTCTTACCAAAAAATCCATAATATTCCTCCATTCCGAATGGGTATGACAAAAAATTATTTTTGTCCCCGAAGGATAAGTTACTCTATTTCGGGTATAATCATCTCTTTCTTCAAGTGGTATATCTTCACAACAATTTTGTTCAGAACAGGAACGTAAGTTATGACCTGTTATGAATCTTTTATTAGCAGGACATATTCTGTATGATTGTGTATTGGGTTCTGATAAGTCTGGAAATATAGGTTCAGGATTATCAGGATCACTACCAGGTCTTTTACCCATACTCGTAGTTAAGTCCATGTTTTCATCGACATTCCTTAAACGATCTACAACATTAGCATCTACCAGTTGCGGAGCACCTATACTATGATGTGATGGATCAGCATTACCCAGGTAGCCATAAGCTTCTTCACAAGTTAAATGTCTATCCTCCATATACTCAGGGTCATCTAAACATCTTAAACCTACTTCTTCACTTTCAGGATTTTCTTCATTATAAAGGAATAATTCATTTATTAATCTTAAAAGATAATTTTCTATGTCTTCGGTATCACCATAATATTGTTGTAAATATTCTTTTATGTCTTGATTTTCATCTGCATCTAACCAAGTATTTAATTCTTCATTAAATCTTTCTGTCCCTATTAAAGAATGAAGACTCATTAATGAATTAAACATTTCGGGGTCATAATCATTATTAATTATTCTTGAGTCAGAATTTTCTAAATAATCTAAAATACTTTGTATTTGTTGATTACTTAAACCTTCTACTAAATTAGTAAAACCTTCATCATCTTCTTCTTCTTCACCTACTTCAGTGTCCACTTGACTAGCAGCACCTTTTAGTGCTTGAAATATTCTCATACCAAGTTCATTCATTTGCTGTCTATTTAAAGTTCCAATTTGTGATCTTAAAGCAGGATTTGAAGGAATAGATGTTGAACCAGAACCCATACCTGTATTAGGTAGACCACCATTACCGGAACTTTCAATAGATCTTATTATTCCAGATAAAGAAGCGGTAGGGATTGTCGAACATATTTTTGTATTATCACCTTCAATAGTAGTTCCTTCAAGTCTGCAACCACTTTGTTCAACACAATCAGCATGTCCTGTAATTTCTCCACAATTATCTCCTCCAATACAAGCACCTTCAACTAAATCTTTTTTAAATAAAAAATAATATGCTAGGATACCCAATAAAAAAGCAATTACTATTTTACAATTTTTATCCATTATATTAATATTATATATTATTTTTTATCAAAGTTAATATTTTATTAATATCTGTCCCATTTACAATACCTAAAGAATTTCTATTTTTAAATAATATAAATGTTGGAACAGATTTAATTTGACATTTTTCACAAATTTCTTCATTTGAATCATCATCTATTTGTATTTTATAAAAAAGAACTTTTTCTTTTAATTTTTCAGATAATTCTTCAATTACAGGACTAACTTGTTTACATGGTCCACACCAACTTGCTGTAAAATAAAAAAGTATTAAATTTTGATTATCTAAAACTTTAAAACAATCATCACCATTAACACATAACATTTATTTATAAATATAAAATTATTTTATTATTCCGACTCATAAGAATATTCTGATGAAGCATCTGAACTATTGTCAAATATTTCATCTAAGACTTTATTTTCCAAATAAAGTCTATATTGTCTTTCATATTTTTCACCATCCATTATAATTTCATTTTCATCAATATTTTCAAAATCATATGTTCCAAATAAATTTCTGTCAATTACTTTTTCTTTAGAAATATTTACAAAAGGATTTTTAGATTCAACACCAGGAACAATAAAATCAGTTTTATTGATAGTATATTCCCAAAAATCTTCTCCAAATTTTTCCTCCATTTTAGTATTGCAGATATATGAACAGGTATGAACATAATTATCATCTTTCTTAATCTTAAGAGAATAAGTATTTCCAAGACATTTCCCACACACAAAACATTTGGACATAATTATTTAAAAATTTGATAAATAGTATTTAGTATATTAAAATGAGTATTCGAGATTCTGTTTGTGACTTTCTACAAAGTAGTAGTATTGATTATGCTTTTGACTTTGATCAAAACAATTTTCAAATTTATCAGGAACTATTAGATTTATTGAATATTAATGAAGATAATAATGAAGATAATATAAATGTTAAATATACAATTAAAACTATCCTTGAAAAAGAACTTAAAAAACTTTATATTTACCAAGAAAGAACTGAACAAGTAAAAATTTTAAAAGAACTTAAATTACCCGATCAAAGGACACCGGAATGGTATGCTATGAGAAAGAATAAATTGACTGCGAGTTCATTTGCTGATGCTTTGGGAAAAGGGCATTTTAGTACAAGGAATCAATCTTTATATGATAAAATTGTTGATAAACCTTTTATACCTAATCCTATTACTGAATGGGGTGTTAAATATGAAGAAGTTGCTACAAGATTTTATGAACATTTAACTGGAACAACTATTTATGAGTTTGGTATGATTCCTCATCCTGAATATCCTGCGTTTGGAGCTTCCCCTGATGGTATTTGTGATATAAATAGTCCACCTCAATATATTGGTAGAATGCTTGAAATTAAGTGTCCTCCAAAGAGAAAGTTTACTAAAACTGTTCCACCACACTATTGGATGCAAATGCAAGGTCAGTTAGAAGTTTGTGATCTTGAAGAATGTGATTTTCTTCAGGTAAAACTTGAAGAATATGAAAATTATGAAGAATATAAAAAAGATATTAATGAAAATAATGACAAGGGTATGAAAATTGATAATTTACCAAAAGGTTATACGATTACTTATTTAGATGAAATTAATAAAGACAAATTTAAATACCTTTATTGTCCTCTATTTAGTTCTGATACCGAAATAGAAAAATGGAGAGAAGAAAAAATAAAATATTTACAAGAAAATAGTCTTACATTTCATGAAGAAAAATATTGGAAAATTACAAGATATGAATGTGGACTTGTAAAAAGAGATCGTGAATGGTGGGGGGATAATGTTGAGAATATTTATAATTATTTTAAAGATTTGATTTATTATAAAAAAGATGATAATATTAAAGAACTTGAAGAATTGATTAATAAAGAAGGTCCCAAAAAAGTCTATACTGTAAAGGAAACTTTTAATGATTTCTTTCTAATTGATGAAACTGAAAAATAAATAATTACATATAAATAAAATATTTCTTATAATAAATGGCTGATGCTCCCGCCCCCGAAACCTCAAGTTCGAGTTCTGAATTTGATGACGAATCTTTTGCTAATGAATTGGAAGAAGATTTGTTAGAAGAAATGGATGATGAAACAAAAGAAGCATTTAGAAGAGTTACTGAAATTTTACAAGTTCCTCAAGAATCATTTAATACATTAATTCGTTCGTGTAAATTATTAAATGATGCTACAAAATCGAATCCTTTTTTCTCCGCAATTAAAGAAGCTGTAACTGAAGCAGAAAAAGAAACTGCTAGAAAAAGATTAGATGAAAAAATTATTCAAGAAGCTTTACAAAATAATTTTAAAGATTATGGGAAAAAACCCGATATGAAAAAGTGTGATTGCGAAGTTGAACATGGGGATTATATAGTTAATGGTGAAGATAAACTTGTTTGTACAAGATGCGGTGTTGTAGGAAGAAAAAAGAAAAAGGCGAGACGTTCAAAAACCAAACGTTCAAAAACCAAACGTTCAAAAACCAAACGTTCAAAAACCAAACGTTCAAAAACCAAACGTTCAAAAGCTAAACGTTCAAAAGCTAAACGTTCAAAAGCTAAACGTTCAAAAGCTAAACGTTCAAGGAAAACAAAGAGATCTAGACGTTCAAAAAGGTCTAGATAATTAACTTCTTCTTGAACGTCTAGATCTTCTTTTCTTTTTAGACTTTTTTCTAGATTTTTTTTTACTTCCTAATTTTAATTCTTTAATTTGTTTTTTGTAAACAACAAAAAATTCATCCATATTTCTTTGATCTAAATGAACCTTAACTATTTCATTAGATTTTTTATCAGGTGGTGTTAATGTTTTTTTTTCATAATCTGAAAGGATACCCTTTACTCCTTTCATACCATTTTTTAAATTATAAATACCAGTTAGATCTACTGTATTTGAAGGTATATTCGTTAATTCAACAAAAGTCATTTATTATATAATATATTTTTTTTAACCCAGCATTGTAATACAATCTATTGTTGAACATTCTTTTATAGGAACCCATTTATTAAAATTCTTATTTAATTTACATTCTACCATAACATCATCTTTAGAATCAATGAGATCTTTCACCCATTTGGATGTTTTAATATTAGGAATACTCGCATATGAATGTTTAATAATTGAACTTTTTGTTTCATTATTTAAATATAATTCATAAACATCTGGTTTAATTGTTTTAATAATCTTAAAATTAATTGTAGTTTTATTTTTATAATTATTCTTTTTATATTCTTGATCTGTAAACATATAAAGAATTTTTGAATAAGAACATTTTAAAGGGACAAAATATAATCCTCTGATTCTATAATCTAACGTATCAACAAATTCATCAGTAATATATTGAATTTGATTGAGATTAAAATATCTTTTAATCTTTAAAGGACATATATTACAAAATGTATCATCAATATATTCATTCAATATCATATTATTAATGATATTCATTCTTTCTGTAATTTGTTTTGTATCAAGTCTTTCCCCCTTATAAATGTAAATATCACCTATAAGTAAATGCCACTTATTACAATTATCTCTCAAAAGTTCTGTTTCAAATAAAGTTCCATTAAAGATTTCTGATTCAAATCTATAATGAACAAGGAAAATTTTAGGAAATTTATAACCATCTTTAATCTTTTTATCAATTAAGAAACAATAATTAACATCATTAATTTGTGTGCAATAAAGAAAATAAGGTGAACCAATACTTTTTAAACATACTAAATGTGGGTTATTAATATTTTTACTATAATTTTCATTATACATCTTAGCATATCTACTTGTGAATTTCAACCCTGATTTAGTATAAAGATTATCAAGGATATATTTTTTCATATCATTATTAGTAACATTATCAATTTCTTTATCACAGAAACTCGTTTTGGTGAGTGATTTTGAATCCATTTACTATTTATTTTTATTTAATCTTTAAATTAAAAAATCAAATTTATAAAATATATATAATATATATGAAAGAATGTCTTCCATTTATTTTATTGAATATTGTTTTAATTGGAGTTACAGTCGTATTTTTTATTATGAATATTAATATTCAAAAAAAATTAGATGCTTTAGATCTTATTAAAGTTTATAAAATTAAAGGTAGAGATACTTTAACAAATATAACTCAAATTAGAAAAAGTAATGGAGATTCATGTAATATCAGTAGATTATATGAACCAGCAGAAAATGTTGATGAAACAAATAAAGATGGTGAAGCCTGTATTTAAAAATATTTTAATTTATAATATATATTATGAATCGTGTTGTAAAAAATTTATTTCGATTTTTTTTTAAAGAAAAACCAAAATTTTTTGGAATACCTTTTAATGAACAATATGAATGTAAAGATTTTTATTTAAAAAATATACCTATCAGAACTATTCCTATAAAAAATGATATTAATAATTCTATTGTTGTTAGAAAAAATAGTGATAAAATTATCCCATATAAAGAACAATATGAATGTAGGGATTTTTAAAATGCTTCTGCAATACTACATGCTGCTGCTGAAGCACCAACAGCAGCACCAGTTGCAATGACACCGGTAGCACCGGTTACTGCCATAGCAGGACCTGCTGTCAAAGTAGCTCCTCCAAGAAATGGTGCTGCTATTCCACCTGTTGCTACAGTAAGAGCAACAGCACCAGTGACAGCAGCAGCACCTGCAACTACTGCCATTGGATTTCTCGCCCATTCATGAACAACAATTTCAGGGACAACAAAACTACTAATTTCTTGTCCTTCACTTAATTTACATTTAGTATATTTTGAATTTTCACACCCACCCTCTTCACATAAGATATCCCCTTCTTCTGTTTCACTATAACCCATATATTCACAATATTCTTCATTATAATTACATACACCAGTGTCAATATTATACGTTACTTTATAATCTTTAGGTTTTATAATATCTTCTTTACACCAATCAGAACAACATGCTGCTTGTCTTAATGGAAATTGTTTTGCTAAATCTTCAGGATTTACACCTTCGGTACAAATATGTTCAACTAAGTCTTCATGAAGAGATCTTAATTGACAAAAGGGTTTTTTTAATGCTTTTTGAATAATTTCTCCTCCACTATTTAAATCTCTATAATATTTGCTTATTTTAATTTTTTGAGGATTTTCTTCATTAGGATTAGATTTAATTAATTTATCAATTTCTGCATTATATTCTTCTACACCTTTTGCATTTAATGAAATTGCTATACGATTTTCTTCTGTTAAATCAGAATCATATAAAATACATGCTAATGAATCAGAATCAAGATGATTTTTTAAATAATTAAAAATAAATGTATCTCTTTCTTCAGGGCGATCAGTTAATTTTGGAACAATAGAATTTATATATGTTTGTGTTATTTCGTGTCCACTTTCAACTGCTGCTCTTAATATAATTTTATCTTGTTGTGATATATACTTATGTAAATTTCTATTTAAATTCATTAAATAAGCACTTACTGCTTCTGTATACGTATTATATACATTTTTTAAATTTGGGACTTCATCTAAATTAGGTATAGAATTTATACTATCTAAATTAAAAATATATGGTGGATTAAGACCTATACCTCTATATGATTTAATAAATTCTTTTTCTCCATATTCTTTTATAGATTTTTTTATCATATCATTAGATTGAAACTGACCAAACCCACCAGCATCTAATTGTGTCATTATAAACCCTATAATTTCAGCACAAACTTGAAGAATCATTAAACCACCCATTGCTCCGATCTCGGAACCTTCCAACATTCTAGTTATTCGGGTGCCTGTTTGTGAACTTTTTGCTCCTTTCATTGTTTTTGCTCCTTCTGTTGCTATTTTTGCTGATTCTTCAGATGTTTGAACTGCTTCTCCTGTTGCTCTTTCTGCTAAATTCTTTTCTACAGATTCTTCAGTTGTTTGAACTGCTTCCCCAGCTGCTCTTTCTGCTAAATTCTCTTCTACAGATTCAGAACCTACTTTTGATGCTATTTCAGCTGCTTTTACTCCACTTTTTCCAAAATTACTTATAAAACTTAATGCACGACTTGGAGAAGCAAATCTAGAAATAGTTTCTACTGAATTACTCTCGAATACTTTAGAAAATATTGTTGATACTTTAGAAAATGCTAACTTTGCAGCAGGCATTAAAACTTTCTCTGGTAATACATAATACGCCATAAACATACCAAAACTAGCAGCTGCTGTACCTGCTACAGGATGATCATTAAATAAATCCATACCTTTTACAATAACATGACCAAAAGCACCTATTTGTTCAGGTGGAAGTTCATTATCTGTATCACAACACAAAATACCCCCTGCATCTTTAAGTTCCATACCATGTAAACAAATTAAACGTTTATTTATGTATTTAGGTTGTCTACCAGTTCGATTACTACAAACATAAACCTCTCCTGTTTCACCAGCATCATTTTCTACTTCTACTTGCTGTAATTCATAAGGATCTAATGTTGTTACTAATTGAGATGCAAGATCTGGTATACCCAATCTGTTAAATGCTATTTCAGTTTCACCAACTAATCTTGTTTGAACTTCGCTAATATGATCTGGAGAATCTATTTGTTCTGAGATGTGATCTACATCATCTTTATGAAATATTTTGAGTTTATCAAATTTTTGATATTTATATGATAATAATAAAAATATTATTATTATTACTGCTATAAGTAATATTATTGTTAAACCCCCTTCTTCTTTAGGTTCATTTCCTTTCATTATATATTATGAACATAAAAAAAATGAATAAGAAATATATTTTTATATTTTTATTACCTGTTTGTTTACCTCCGCCACTCATAACACTATTAACCTTATAAATAATTCCTCCACAACAAATTATTACACAAGCGATACCTACAATAGGATTTGCAGCAAATATACCTTTTAATATTGAAAATAATGCTCCTCCTACTGCCGAACTTCCACTTTCAGCAAACGCTCCAGCAGCAGTAGCTGCCATTGCAACAGGTGTTACACCGGCTTCAACAGTCTGTCTAGTTGCTCTCTGTGTTCTATTATTCTGAGAACAAACACCTGGGGGATCTGAAGTTTCATCTGTAGATTCACAAAAATCTTTACAATCTTGAGATTCCAATTTATCTTTACATTTTTCATCCCATAAAGGTCTGTATGGTTCTTTTAGAGATGAAACAAAACCTCCATCTGCTTCTTGACAACCTTCTTTACAACTATCTTCTGTTTGATAATAATAAGCGAATAATGTCCCAGCAGCACCTAATAATCCTGCTTTAAGACCTTTAGATTTCATCTCATCTCTAGAACCTGCTGCGGCAGCATCTCTAATTTCTTTATCCAATGCTTCTCGAACTGCGCTTTTTTCAGTAGTAGCAGCATCAGTAACAGCAGCATCAGTAGCACTTCTAGTTGCTGCAGAAGCATCTGTTTCAAGAGAACTTCTAGCAGCAGATACTATATCTGTTTCGGCATTACCTGCTGCTCTTCTGCTGCCACGTCTAACTAAATTTTTAGCAGAACCAGTTATAGATCTAAGAAAACTTCCTTCTCCGGCTTCTTCTCCTGCGGTTATTCCACCTTTAATAACACTTTTTGTTGATGCTTCCAATCCTGCTTCAATTGCCGCCTCAGCCATTTATATTATTACCAAATAAAAAAAATATTATTTATAATAAAATGAGTAAAAAAGTAAATAATTCTGAATCGCCACCTGAACATAAAGAATGGACATTAGAGCAAGAAGAATTGCTTGCTGAATGGTCTGAAAAGGCTGCTTGTTATCGATGGTTACATAATCAATCTGAAAAATATTATCGTGTAAGAAATTATTCTTTTACTATTCCTGTAATTATTCTTTCTACATTAACTGGTACTGCTAATTTTGCTATGGATTCATTTGTTCCAACAGAACAGAAAAAATTGGCGATGGGTATTGTTGGTGGTGTAAATATTTTTGCTGGTATTCTTTCTACCTTACAAAATTTTTTAAGATATGCCGAATTAATGGAAGCACATAGATCTATTAGTGTTTCATGGTCAAAATTCGGTAGAAATATTTCTGTTGAATTAGCACTTGATACAAAAAGAAGAAAACATGCTGGTGATTTCTTAAAAATATGTCGTGCTGAATTTGATAGATTAATTGAACAAGCACCTTCCGTTGATAATACAATTATTTCTAATTTTAATAAAAAGTTTAAAGATACTGAAATTATTAGACCAGAAATATGTAATGGTTTACATAAATGTAAGATTTATAAACCATCACAAGAAGAAAAATTAGCAGAAGTTTTAGCAAGTGCCGGTGGTAAATTATTAACAAAAAGAAAAGATCATTTTAAATCTTCTAAATCATGGAAAAGAACAGATGCCGATAAATCAAAAGTAAAAAGAACATCTCATTCAGAACCACTTGAAAGTATTAAAGAAACAAATAATTTAGATAAAATTTTTAATGATGAAGAAACACAATCTGTATCTAATACTCAAAATATTACTATAGAAATAGATGAATTAAAACAAGGTAAAAATGATGATGAATTAGATGAATTTATTGAAGGTATAGATTCTAAACCTTAAATTTGAATTATTTTTTTTACTTAAAAATAAATGTTACGTTCAAATATTGTAAGAAATAAAACAATATTTGTAAATATAATGAGCAATTCAGAACCTGCTATTTTTAAAATTTATACCGACGGTGGTTGTCTTAATAATGGTAAAAAAAATGCTATATGTTCTATTGGAATACATTTCCCTAAAAGAAATTTATATCCAATTATTGATGTAAGTAGAGTTCTTGATGTACAAAAATCATCAAATAATGTTGCTGAATTGACTGCTATTCAAGAAGCACTAAAAATTTATTCAAAAGAAAATATTAAAATACCTCTTAATATTTATTCAGATTCTAAATATTCTATGAATTGTATTACTCAATGGTATCCTAATTGGAAAAAGAAAGGAATTGTTGAAACTAAAAAAAATCATGAATTAATAACTGATATTGTAAATCTTTATCAAGAAATGAATAAGGGTTTACAAATTAATTTTAAATATATTGAAGCACATACCGGAAAAATTGACGAAGATTCTATAGGTAATTCTATCGCTGACCAATTAGCTAGTCAAGCTCTTAAAGGATATTCTAATAAATTTGAACAATTTGGTAATCTAAAAACAAAACCAACTAAAGACTTAAAATCAAAACCAACTAAAGACTCAAAATCAAAACCTGGTGATATCTCAAAATATTTCTCATAATGGATCATGGACTTTCTAAAGAACAACTTCTCCTACTTCAACAGAATCTGACTTATGAAGTTTATGAACAATTTATGGGAATATTTCCAAAAGATGAACTTTTGCCTGAAGATGATTGTCAACAAAGAAATGAATATATCCTTAAAACTATGAAAGAACATTCTTACTGGGGTGAAATTAAAGGGTGGGGTGATAAAAGAGTTTATAAAAATATTGCTTGGAGTGATCCTTTTAATATCTATTCTTTATTTACTGGAACTACAAAAAAAGAACTTTTAGAATTTTTAGATAACTTTAGATATACTACACCTTTTAAAAATGAATTCTTATTATCTGTTTCTGATACAGATAATAAAAGTAGTATGAACATTTGTGGTAAATGTTATTATCATTCTGAATTAACAGAAGAAAATATTATTATGCCTTGTGTAAATTGTTCTGAAGCAAATGGATGGATTTTTAAAGGGAAAATATGTCTGGGAGGATGTCCTAATGGTGATTCTGAGGGTAATACCTGTTATCATATAGAAAATTCTCCCGAAGATCTTGCATCAATAATATTCAATCAAAAAACTCCTTCGCATCAAGAAAGATTAGAATTAATGCCTTCTCATGTAGCAAAAATTTATCAAGGATTCTTAGATAATTAGTTCTTTAATAAATTTGATTTAGAATTTTTTATTCTAAACATTAGAAATGGAATACTATAAGATAAAGTTTAAACATGAAGGTAAAGGAAAATGGAGTGCTACATACTTTTATCCATTTAAGAAACCTAGTTTGCCAAGAACAATTGGTTATATACCACAATCATGTATTGATGATCTACCTACACGAAAAGAAATCATTATGCTACTTAAGTCTCATGGTAAGATTTACTCACTTTGATCGCGGTGATCCTGTGGACTATCATCTGATTCTGAATCCGATTCAGATTCAACCCAAAATGAAACACCCAAATGATGTGCTATAATTCTTGCTTTTTCATACAATTTTTTTTCTTTTAATTCAATTAATCCTACTTCAGATAAAAGTTTAGATATTCTTAATGTCATAGAATTATCCGAATCAGACCGTGGAGACCATGGAGCGGCTTCAATTCCAAATGCTGTCATTTCACAATCAGAAACCAACTGAATCAAAGATTTTGAGTTTTCACAGTGTGGCCATGTTGTCATTTATATTAACTAATATTTTTTATCTAATACTTATTATGAATAAAGGTGGAACACAAAGTAATTGTATTGTTAAAATAAAAAAAGCAGAAATTATAAAAGAATATAAACCAAGTTCCCATAATGCTTTTGTGAATGAACTATTTGTTTATCTTTTTGCTAAAGAAAAAAAAATACCATTTATTCCTAAATTATTAAGTTATGATTTAGAAAAAAGAAAACTTGTAATAAAAAATGTAGGTGAATCTCTTTATGAATATTGTAAGAAAAATGATTGTGATTATACAGAATTTTACCCTAAAATAAAAAAGTTATATGAAAAATTAATTGATTATGGTCTTTATCATAATGATATGAGATGGAAAAATATTTTATATAATTATAAAACAAAGAAATTTTATTTAATAGATTTTGAATATACTTCTCCAAAATATGAAGATAAAGATCATCAAAAAATAGTTGAAAAAATGAAAGATTATAAAGGTGGAAAAAAACAAAATTTCGATAAATTTATTGGTAAAGTTGTACAATTAAAACTCCCTAAAAATAATAAAATAAGATATTTTTGGATTGTTAAAAAAAAAGATAATAGATATATTATAAGATCACCTAAAATAGGTATATTATTAAATGATTTGGAAAAAATAAGAGATAAAGATTTTGGACCTGAAAAAATAATGCCTATTGGAACAAAATTATTCTAAGAATCATAATTAGGTAATATTTTTGAAATTTTTAATTCCGTTGATCCTCCTCTACCATGTTTATCATCTTTCATAGTTTTGGTATCTACTGTCCAATATACTTTTTTTGTTGATTTATCTTTACACAATAATAATAAAATATATTCTCCATTACCTGGCGGATCAATTGTATAATCTTTATTGATATTCATTATTTCTGTTAGTAAACTTGCCATTAATCTACCATGACTAAAGATAGCAATATCGGTTTCTTTTCTTTCTTTAAGAAATTCTAAGATTTTTTTTGACCTTTTACGTAATAAAAAAACAACATCTCTAAAATCTTTTTTTATTTCTAATCCAGATTTAGGACCATTCTGACTTTTGATAAGAGAAAAATCGACATTTTTAAATAAAAATTCTGTATCTTTTAATTTACCACGATGATTGCATTTATGATGATTATTTACTTCTCTTAAATTTTCATATGATAATATATCAATTTTTATTTTGTTTGTTTCAATTGCTATTGTAGCTGTTTGTAATGTTCTTTTTAATGGAGAAACAAATGCTATTCTATTTTTAGATTTTTGTAACCATTTTAAATCTATTGCTTTAGCGTCTTCTTTACCGTTATCTGTTAATAATGAATCTTTTATAAAACTTTTACTTGATCGTTTTCCATTTGGTAATATTTTACCATTAGGATCTTCAAGATTATGTTCTGCTTGTCCATGTCTGTATATTCTTACTTGTTTTAGTACCTGACACCCATAATCATCTAAATTTTTCTTATTATAGTTTTTTTTAGTTTTTATATTAGGCATATATAATATTATATATAATATTTAAGCAATCATATCAGCTTTAATAGTTGGATAATGATTATATCCTTTTAATACAAAATTATTTTCATCAATATTATCTATATCTGTTATCTTTTCTTTTAATAATAATTTAGGAAACTCTAAAGGGATTCTAAATATTTGTTCTCCAATTGAATCTATATGATTAAAATATATATGCGAATCCCCCAATACATGATGTAAATATCTCGGTTTATAATCTGTTATTGATCCTACGATATGTAATAATAGAGCATAACTTGCTATATTAAATGGAACACCCAAAAACATATCTCCTGATCTTTGATAAAGTTGAGCATCAATAAATTCTTTATCTATTGAAAACTGAACCATTACATGACAAGGTGGTAATGCCATTTTGTCAAGATCAGACGCATTCCATGCTGATAAAATAATTCTCCTTGAAGTTGGATCTGTTTTAATTAAATTTATAACATTTTGAAGCTGGTCTTCTCCTTTACCTGTATAATCACTATATCTATCAAAGTATTTAGCACCAAAATGTCTCCATTGGAAACCATAAATTGGTCCGAGATCATTTTCTTCATAAGATAAACCTCTTGATTCTAAAAATTCTTTAGATCCATTTTGATCCCAAATATGAACTTTATTTTTATTTAATACATCATTATCAGTACAACCACTTATAAACCATAGTAATTCTCTCAAAATAGTTTTAAAGGGCATTCTCTTCGTAGTTAAAAGAGGAAATCCCTTTCTAAGATCAAATTTCATTTTTTCACCAAATTGAGAAATAACTTTAGAATTCCTTGAATCTTTTATATTATTTTTATATAAGATATCTTTCATAAGATCTAAATATTGATTCTCATCTTTATTTATATTTGATTCTTTTTGATAAATATTAAATTGAACACCATGATAGGATAAAGTAGGAATCTTTAAAGTGTGCCATTCAATATTTTCTTCAAATAAAGAATTTGGTTTTATTTCTTCTGAATCAATATAACGACTTGCTATTTTCTTAAAATATTTATCTGTTGAAGTTGTAAAATTTAATGAAGTAAATGGTTTATATCCTATTTGTGGCAAACTACAATTAACGATTGTTTCATAAATAATATCTACATTTTCATGATAATTTTCATAAACATGATTATAAAGTTGAGAACCTCCGATAATAAATTTTTTTCCCATCATATTACCTTTTAATTCTTCTGTTGATAGAAATTCAAAACAATCTTTAAAATCTTTATATACTAAAAAATCCCTTTTATCTTCTTTTAATTCAATAAAATGATTTTTTGAAATAACTATATTTATTCTATTTTTTAAAGGTTTATAATCTTCAGAAATAGAATCCCATGTATTATAACCCATTATTACAATATTTTTTTGATTTTTAATATATTCTTGAGATGTAGTATTTTTGAAATGTTTCATATCATCTTTAATATAAAACAATAAATCATTATCGATACCGATATAATTTTGATTATTCTTACAATATATTAAATTCAATCTCATTTTATTTAATAATTTTTTTATTTTTAAATAGAATCAAAATAATTTATAAGATTATAATATAATGGGTAAGAAATATTGTCCGCCTAATACATTTTGCGTTGATGATGAAAATATTTTTCAATTAATTGGTATAATAATATTAGTAGTAATAATTATTTATTTTCTTTATAATAATTATTACATTGACAAAAAAAGAGATTATAAAATTGAAGAAAAAAAACAAGAAATTATTATAAATAATATAGTTGATGATGATGATAAAAATTTATTGGATCCCCCAGGTAGAAAATATTTCGGAAGAGGAGTTCCTATTAATATTAGAACTAGAGGTGAACCAAATGATTATTCACAAATAGGTTTGTTAACATCTCAAAATAATCCTGATAAAATAATGCCGTTATTTGGGAGACAAACTTACCGTGGTTCGAATTTATGGAACTATTATTCTGCCCTTGATTCGAATCTAGCTACCAAAATACCCATACAGAAAAATAGAGATTGTATCGGTACTCATGGTTGTTCGGAAATAAATAATGGAGATACAATAAATCTTAGTAATTCACAAGAAAATTATACAGTTCAACTTTACCCTTATAATGATATACAATATATACCCCATGTTTAATCATTC
>Ga0209533_1000958_pt1 | contig 27268 bp, 28 predicted proteins | sample COG_04_FD_184748 | JGI IMG/M metagenome (GOLD analysis project Ga0209533, IMG submission 184748) | Pelagic Microbial community sample from North Sea - COGITO 998_met_04 (SPAdes) (version 2) | ecosystem: Environmental > Aquatic > Marine > Neritic zone/Coastal water | place: Helgoland, sampling...
TCCACTACGGTCCATGTATAAGTGGTGCCCGTTGGTACACTATCGGTTCCATTGATCCCTCCTGCTTCAACTGGCAAGTGATTAAAAGTATCTCCTGAACAAATTGCGGGTAAAACAATATCATCTAAGGTTGGTTTTGGATCGACTTGTACAGTGAGAGTAAAAGGGGCGCCTTCACATAAACCGTCTGCTCCAGAAGTTGGAGTTACTGTATATACAACGAACTGAACACTGTTTGTGGTATTTGTAAGCGTTTGACTTATATTAGTTTGAGGCGTAGTTTCATCAGATTCTCCATCAACATCTGTATTATCATCAACAGTCCAGGTATAGGTAGTGTTGGCGGGTACAATCGTTGTGGGTGGGTTATTTGTTGGATTGACCGTGAAAGTTTCTTCTGAGCAAATTACATCGGTTTGATTTGGAATCAGGGGTTCTGGATTAACCGTAAACGTAAAGTTAAGTATCCCGCCTTGGCAATTATTCACTACAGGCGTTACTGAATATACGAGATCCTGAGGCGTGTTTGATGAATTTGTTAATGTCATTACTGGAATTGAATCTCCAGAATTTAAAGCAGGATCATATCCAGAAATAGCAGGATCGGCAGTAATTGATATAGAATAAATGGTTTCCGGATCCATATCCGAGGTAAACTGAACAAGTTCCGTTGTTTCTCCTGTACAGAGCGTTTGTTGTGTATCGGTATTTGTGATTAATGGGGTTTGCTCATAAATAAATGTAAACGTGGCTGAATTTGAATTCGCACAATTTCCGTTGACTTGGACAGTGATTATATAGGATTTAAAGGATTTGAAATTAATAATCGGGAACTCACTAGTAGCATCTGTTGGCGCTACAAACTCATAATCCGCTGCTGTAACGCCTACACCTGTAATGGTCCAAAGGAACGTTGTGGGCTCATAAGGCATTTCACTGTATATAGGAGCGATTGCTAAGTTGTTTAAAAAATCTAAAGTAAACCCATCTAGTCCTTGTCCAGCAATACCCTCACAAGCTTCAATAGAGGGAATAATTGAAACTGGAAATTCAACGGTGGGATCTCCAAGAATTGTGATTTGCTTGGTTATTGTAGCTGGCAAACCACAGCTGTTATTGATGGTTTGTGTTACATTATAAATACCAGGCTCATTAAAAATAACATCTGGACTATCAGAAGTAGAGGTAAACGGATTCACATATGTATAGCCCGTATCGGGGGCAATTGCCCATGTATACTCTGGATTTTGACACCCTAAAGTAGAAATATTTGAAGTGTCCGAAAACGTGACTGTTTCGCCAAAACAAATTTCAGTAATGATTGTATTTGAACTGTCTAGAAACTCAAAATCAGCAACTGGGATGGCTTGTACATTCATCACATATGCTGGGTCACTTTCTTGAGGGAAAACAGATGTTGTAAGACACAAGTCTTCATTAACATAAGTAAGTCTAAACGTCCAACACCCGGGGATTACTTGTGCGGTAGGAATTAAAATATCGAGTAAACCATCACCATTGGTGTCTACCATCCAATTATTTGGATCTGACTCAATTGTATCTAACTGGAAGTAGGGATTAAAAACATTTCCATTAGGAGCCGTTATCTCCCAGTAAAAATTTGCCTCATCCTCACAATTCCCACTAAATCCAAATTGTCCTAAAGTGGTTAAATTAATAATACTTATATCTTCATTTTCACAAATCTCAACGATCTGATTTTCCGCTTCAAACAAAGCCTCTGGTGCTATACTTACATTTACTTTTTTTTCTGCACCATTTCCTATGACCTGATACTGACAATCATCGTCTGAATTTTGATTATATTTATTGAATTGAGATTTTGTAACTGTAAATTTACTCTGATCTTCAGCACATGACACTGTCATATATTCATGAGACAAAGTATTGTTATACATAAGCTCAGCGTGTGTAAAAATTTCAGATGGGGAACCATCTCCAAAATCAAATACATAATAAGAACCGGCATAATTCAACCCTATTCCGTCTGTAGTGTCATCAATATTAAACTCCACATCGTTTCCAGCACAAACATTTTCACTGGTTTCGTTGGCAAGTACAGTCGTACTTTTATGAAATACAAAAACACCTGTGTAGACCGATGAAATTCCTCCTGATGTAGCTTCCATTTCAAAATTATAAGATCCTAAAGGGATGTCATCAGCGAATTGGTAAAATGACGTCGTAATAGTCCCTAAGTTTAGTATTGAAAGATCATCAGTATTAATTCTTCTAAATTTATAGGTAATCGTGTTGTTGAAATTTGAAATTTGTAATCGTTTGGTTAAAAATATAGAAAAAATATCCCCTGAAAGATCAGTCGAACTTATTACAAGGGAGCCAAACATAGGATCTGCACTAAACACTTGATTTTCTGTACAATCAAAATGGGTCGAATTCGGAGAAATTCCCGAATAAAACATGACTCTAGAAGAAGCCGTTGCTAAAACGTTAAACTCTGCAGAGGGCACCGAAAAAACTTCTCCAAAAGAAGTTTGATCTGCCAAAATTCCTTGAGTTGCTTTAATCCTCAATCTATAAGTGCCTGGTACAGTCCCTGCGGGAATCTCAGCATTTATTGTGGTCGTAAAAAACCCGTTTACTGTTTCTAAAACTACTGGTGGTGCAAATGCCCCACCTGGCTGAGAAAGCTCTAAAACAAATTGATTGTCCCCTGCTGCATTATCAAATTTATAAATTCCTTTTGGATTAAAATGAACTGAAACCCCTGAGCCTGGCCCGTAATTAGCGGTGGAGTTGAAATCTACAAAATTAACATCCGCTATATTCGTTTGAGAAAAAAGTATACTATTAAACAGAAAAGCAACAAAAGCAAAAGTGGTTTTATTTAAAATCATCAGGTTAATTTTTGTTTAATTATAATACAATGCATATAAACAAATATAAGGAATTATAAAACACTATTACTTAATAATGAATTTTGATTTAATAGTTATTAAAAAAACAAATACTTCTTGATAAATTTAAGGTTAATTAGTTTTGGAATTAAAAAATACTTTATTGATTTCTAATTTAACAATTAAACTAGTAAAGCCGTAAAAATTATAAATTAATTATGTGATTTTGTTTTATTAATTTAATATAATAAATAACAATCCATTTAACGCTAAACATAAGGAATCAATACAATAAGTGTTTTTTAGACTTATTCATCCAACCTGCTTGATTTTGATATTCGACGAAGAAAATTTTTAAATCGGCTTGATTCGCATAGTCTACAAAAAACAATGTTTTATCCGCCTGATTCGAATATTTAGTAAAAAACCACAGGCCATTATTGCCTTTTACTTGGTTACTGTAATGAACTTTATATACACGTAAATCGGCTTGATTGGCGTAGTCCACCACAAAGACTTTAATATCTGCTTGGTTCTGATAATTTACAGAAAATAGGTTTTGAGCGACTGCAATTTGTGACACACAAGTAAAAGAAATCAAGAAAAGTAGCGCTTTCATGAATCCGGTTTATTTAATATACCAAAAACTTGAAGAGTTTCGACTGAGCGCCCTGTTTAATCGCCATTAGATACATTCCTTTTGAAAATGAAGACACATCAATTTTGTTAGCTTCTATTTCAAAATTAAGCGTTTGACCCAATTGATTAAATACCTCTACAGTACTTTCTGAACCGCCTAGGCCCTCAATATACACAAAATCTTTTGCGATGGTAGGATAAATAAATACGGGTTGTTTTTTCAACTTTGGTGAGGAAAGTACGCCCCATGTATCTTCTGAATCTGGACCATTCCAAATGAGGGTTGCCAAATAGGGATTGTCGATAAACGGGTTTCGATTATATTGATAAGAAGCAATAACATTATTTCTGTGGCGTTCAAACGCATTCACAGGGTCTTCTTCATTCCATTCCAAAAAGATATCGGGCATATCGCTAGAAAACAACCTGCTACCTACGCCTATGTTTATGGGCAGACATTGGGTAGGGTAACGCAAATACATGTACATAATAATTCGAGCTACATCGCCTTTAAATTCATCTCCAGGATAGAAACAGCCTTTAGGGTTGCCGGCAGGACCTCTGTCACAAATTGGGTGACCATCAATATGAACGATATCAGAATTTCCTGAACCGTCATTGAAAAGTCGATTGTTTCTTGTAGAATTCCACTGACAATCCGCAGCTCTCAAATTGTGAACGTCAGTACCCGGACCAGGGTCATCTGTTTCTAAGCTAGGGTTTGCTAAAGATTTGGCAAATACATGCTCTCTATTCCAAAAGCCTATACAAAAACCATTACTTTGATCGGCAATTGCACGTGTACGATCGTTTTTAGTAATATCATCAGTATCATTATAGCCATAAAACAGCACTACATTATTAGCATCATCAGCATCCAAATCACTTTCATGTATAATGTCCCATGTATCCGTTGAATTAGAAGTATACGGAATTAGGGTCGTATGCGTCTCAATGATTAAGGTTGAAAGATCGGCTTTAAGTGCATTTCCGTCTTGAGTAAAATCAACACTCGAATAATAGTCAGGAATTTGAGCGTCAACTAAAAGCCCACTTAACAAAAGTGACCCGAAAAGCGTTATTAATAGCTTTGTGTTCATAAAATAAAAGTTAAATATTGGTATATTTCAAATCGAAATTACAACTAATAATTGAAGTTCGCTCCAATATTAAAATTGAATTACTAAATTAAATTTCAAATACGGTTTAAAAATTATATTTTTGCGGCGAACAAACACACAAAAAATGACGTTATTATTGATGGCAGCAGGAAGCGGTAGCCGCTACGGAAAACTAAAACAATTTGATGATTTAGGCCCTGCACAAGAATTTTTGATGGAATTTAGTATTTTTGACGCCCTCAAAAATAACTTTAACCATATTGTGGTCATTACCAAGGCAGCCAATAAATCGTTTCTAGAATCTCACCTTTCAGAGCGTTTACCTAAGGAAGTAAAACTAGATGTCTTAGTTCAAAATATTGAGGATATCCCCGAAACTATTTCATTGAATACAAAACGTGAAAAACCGTGGGGTACTGCTCATGCGGTTTGGACTGCACGACATGTCATTAAAGGCAGTTTTGTGATCATAAATGCCGATGATTATTACGGTCAAAATGCGTTTACTGGGGCTGCAAATTTCATTAAGAATAACAAAAATCCTGACGCATTTGCATTGGTAGCTTATAACCTTAAAAACACACTTTCAAAATTTGGATCGGTATCTAGAGGCGTTTGTGAAGTGGATAATCATAAACTAACATCGATTATAGAACGCACTAAAATTTCAGAACAAGAATCTCAGATCATAGACGAAGATTCTGGAGTTATTCTTGCTCCTGACACAGCAGTTTCTATGAATTTTTGGATTTGTAATACGTCCATTTTTAAGTACATAGAAACCTACTTTACTGCGTTTTTAGAAAACCCAAGTAATCTTGAAAAAAGTGAAATATACTTGCCCTTTGTCACTCAAGAAATGATGGAAAATGGACACATTACGGTAGATGTCATTGAAGCGCAAAGCACTTGGTTTGGAGTGACGTACTATGACGACAAAAAAGAAGCTGTAAGCACCTTAGCAGACCTTACCGAACAAGGAGCTTATCCAACTCCTTTATGGAACTGAAATTTTTAATGTTCAACTTCTAAACCGCTATACTCCCATTGCGCGAAGCCTCCATCAAGGTCATAGACCTTAACGAACCCATTAGCGATAAGTTTGGATGCACATTTTGCACTTCGACTACCGCGCTGGCAATATATAATTACGGGTTTTGATTTATCTAAACTCTGAATATTCATCTCAAATTCCGCATCTAAAAAATCAATGTTTTGAGCATTAGGAATATGACCAGTAGCATATTCCTCAGGAGTTCTTACATCCACTAATTGCATCCCCTCTAACTTTGAAATTTCTTTCATTTCTTCAACAGTAACTAGGACTAATGAATTGGAAGTTTTGGTTTGACAATTCAAAAATATTAAGGAGTTAAATACTAAAAATATAAGAGATAGAACCTTCATCTTATTCTGGTATTACTGTATCACCGTCCCAATCATTGAATCCTCCTAAAAGATTATAAGCCTCATACCCCATTTGCTTCAGGATTGAACACGCTTGTCCACTTCTTGCACCTGATCTGCAATAGACGAAATAGGTGTTTGTTTTATCAAGTTTTTCGAGTGCTGAAATAAAAGCTTGCCCTTGATGAATATCCAAGTGAATGGCTTTTGGAATCATCCCCTCTTCTACTTCTGAGTCCGTACGAACATCTAAAATTATTGATTTTGGATCGGAATCTAAATTCGAAGCCCACTCTTGTTGTGATAAATCTGACATAGTATATTATAGTAAAAAATTAATTAATAATAGGTTTGACTCTTTTTAGAGGGGTTTTAAATTTTGATAGAACAACCAATAGCTCTAGTCTTAGGCACCTCAACAGCAGAGCCATTTAGAAGTGCATCGACTGCGTTTTCGACATATTTGGTTTTCACTAAAGCAGCAGCTTTGTAGTTGTCATCGATAGCGCCTATATATTGTACTACGGGCCCACGGTTTGTGGATTCTAAGATGTAAACATGAGGCGTTTTGGTCGCTCCAAACTTAGGATATATCGATTGATCGGCATCCATTAAATAAGGAAATGTAAAACCTTTTTCTTTGGCACGTTTTTGCATAGCTTCCATCGAATCACCAGGTTTAGTCTCTACATTGTTAGGCATGATTGCAATGACAGGATACCCTTTTTTAGCATATTTTTTATTCAGTGCTTCAATGCGATCTTCATAGGCCACAGCATACGGGCAAGTATTACATGTAAAAACAACAATAAAACCCTTGGCAGCTTTGAAATCTGACAATGACACAAAATTTCCGTCTATGTTTTCTAATTTAAAATCAGCAGCAATATCGCCAATATCATAGCCTTTATCAATTGTGACAGGCGTAAAAGCAACAGTAGAGAACAGCACGAGTAAAGTGAGAATAGTTTTCATAATTTAATTTTTTAGGTTATTAAAAAAATGTTTGAAGCTCCGTTTCTAATTCATCGTAGGTAAATGTACGATTATAAAACAAGCGCTTTGATGTGTTGTAAATAAGCGTGACTGGAATAGCACCATCCCATTGTGGATCTACTTTAGGAATCCAAGAATTCATATCAGGATCGTCTAAAACAACAACTTTTGATTTTAAGTCATGCTTTTGAATGAATGGTTTTAATTTTGTTTCATATTGATGTGGAAAATCCAAGCTCACTAAAATCACTTCTACATCCTCTTTATGGTTTACTTGAAGGGCTTCAAAATGGGGTAGTTCTTTTACACAGGGCGCACACCATGTTGCCCAAAAATTAACCACATAAGTTTTGGAGCCTTCCAGACTCAGATAGGGCTCTATCCCTGTAAAATCATGAATTTCTAAAGCAATTGCATCTTTTTTTTCAGATTTGCAGGAGAGATTTAAAAGAACCAGTATGATCAGGAAATATTTCATTTTACAAAGTTAACAAATCCACTAAACGATCTCTAAAGTTTTAACATAAAATTACAAGCCTTAAAGGTATTGTGCAACTAAAAATTTATTTAATTTGCAATCAATCTTTTAACCAATCTAAAAATGAAAAATATATTATTAAAATCAACTGCAATTTTATCTATTTTATTGTTTGTAGCGTTCACCACTACAGAAACCAAAATAGTAGATACTAAGGAAAGTACCATTAACTGGGTAGGACACAAAGTAACTGGACAACATGAAGGTACCATTACACTTCAACAAGGATCACTTGAATTCGATGCTAATCAACTGACTGGTGGAAATTTTGTAATGGACATGACGACTATCAACACTACAGACCTAGAAGGTGAGTACAAAAACAAACTAGATGGCCACTTGAAAGCAGATGACTTTTTTGGCGTAGAAAACCACAAAACAGCCAGCCTAGTATTTAATTCTGTGACCAAAAATGGAGAAACCTACAGCGTTGTAGGCGATCTTACAATAAAAAATATTACTAATGAAATCTCTTTTGAACTAGCCGTTTCAGAAAATACTGCTTCGACAACATTTCAAGTGGATCGCACAAAATATGGTATCAAATACGGATCTGCTAGCTTTTTTGATGGATTAAAGGATAAAGCGATATATAATGAGTTTGATTTAACGGTTTCTTTAAAATTTTAAAAAACTATTAAATTAATTTTGCAATATTAAAAATCGTCCCTACATTTGATATTAGAAAACAAACTATGAACCTTACTTTAAACAATACTTGGTGGTGGTACTCTCGAAAAAAAAAGTCGTGACACACCCTTGTATGTTTAAATCAAAATATCTAGGCTTGTCATAACGACAAGTCTTTTTTTATGAAAACATTTGAACTCAAAACACATTACAAAAAAATACTTGCAGATACCATATCGCCTGTAAGTGTCTATCTAAAAATCCGGGACAAATTTCCGAACAGCATTCTGTTGGAAAGTAGCGACTATCATGGCAATGACAATAGCTTCTCTTACATCTGTTGCAATCCTATTGCATCCATAAAAGTAGATGATAATGTGGTCACAAAAACATATCCTGATCAAACCGTAAGTACTAAAACAGTAGCACCAGATAAAGTAACTTTAGAAATTGATGTATTCACAAAACAATTTGACACTCAAAAAGACACCGCTTTTAAGTTTATAAACAATGGCATGTTTGGATTTTCAGCCTATGATGCTGTGAAATATTTTGAAGATATTAGCATTTCGAAAAAGGAATATTCTCTTGATATTCCTGATATGTATTATGCCGTATATCAAAATATTATAGCCATTAATCATTTCAAAAACGAGGCCTATATCTTTGCGCATTGCTACGAATCCGAAAGCAATATCGACGCCATTGATCATTTGATTAAAATGCAAAGTTTTTCTTCCTATGATTTTAAATCCAAAGGAGATATCAGCTCTAACTTAACGGATGAGGACTTTAAATCTCATGTTGAATTGGCAAAAAAACATTGTGCACGTGGCGACGTATTTCAACTGGTATTATCTAAGAAATTTCAACAAGATTTTAAAGGTGATGATTTTAATGTCTATAGAGCACTTCGAAGTATCAATCCATCGCCCTACCTTTTTTATTTTGATTATGGGAAATTTAAAATCTTTGGAAGTTCGCCCGAAGCACAGTTAGTCGTTCAAGATCGAAATGCAGAAATCCATCCTATTGCAGGAACATTTGCACGCTCTGGTGATGACTTAAAAGATGCCGAATTAGCAAAAAAATTAGTGGCTGACAAAAAAGAAAACAGCGAACATGTCATGCTGGTTGACTTAGCGCGTAACGACTTGAGCCGCCATTGTACAGATGTCGTTGTTAAAAAATACAGAGAAGTACAGTTTTTCTCTCACGTTATTCATTTGGTCAGTAAAGTCATTGGAAATGTTAGGAAAAACACCCCAACAATGCAAATTGTAGCGGACACATTTCCGGCAGGTACGCTTAGCGGGGCACCAAAATATAAAGCCATGGAGCTTATTGAAGCCTATGAAAAAACAAACCGTGCCTTTTATGGAGGCGCCATTGGGTTTATGGATTTTGATGGCAACTATAACCACGCCATCATGATTAGAACGTTTTTAAGTAAAAACTATCAACTTCATTGGCAAGCCGGAGCTGGAATCGTATCCAAATCAAGTCCCGAAAACGAACTTCAAGAAGTATACAACAAACTAGGCGCCCTAACCAAAGCTATTAAGCTTGCCGAAACCATTTAAACCCATGAAGAAGATATTAGTCATCGATAATTACGATAGTTTTACGTTTAATCTAGTGCATTACCTTGAAGATCTCGAGTGTAATGTTACCGTGCTTCGAAATGATAAATTTGATCTTGAAGATATCGAATACTTCGATAAAATAGTACTCTCTCCTGGCCCAGGAATTCCGGATGAAGCTGGACTTTTGAAAGCCGTAATTAAACGCTATGCTCCTAGCAAAAGTATTTTAGGCGTTTGCTTAGGACAACAAGCCATTGCCGAAGTTTTTGGCGGACACATCATAAATCTAGAAGACGTCTATCACGGGGTTCATACTGATATTAATATTAGTGTTGATGATGAACCTTTATTCAACAATATGGACAAAACTATTCAGGTTGGACGTTACCATTCTTGGGTGGTAGATTCCAATATTCCGGATGTATTAGAAGTTACTTCAGTAGATGAAAATGGACAAATCATGTCTTTGAGACATAAAACCTTTGATGTAAAAGGCGTTCAATTTCATCCCGAGTCGGTTCTCACACCCAATGGAAAACAATTATTAGAAAACTGGATAAATTCATAAACAGATGAAACACGTTTTAAACCGACTCATTAATCACGAGAATATTTCTGCTGATGAAGCAAAGCAGATTTTGATTAACATATCCAAAGGCGATTACAATCAAAGTCAAATCGCAGCGTTTCTCACCATTTTTATGATGCGAACTGTCACCCTTGAAGAATTAAGGGGTTTTAGAGACGCCCTATTGGAGCTCTGTATTCCTGTGGATTTATCGGCCTATAATCCTATTGATCTATGTGGTACAGGTGGCGATGGAAAAGATACCTTTAACATCTCAACCCTTTCCTCATTTGTAACGGCTGCAGCAGGAGTGCCCGTAGCAAAACACGGCAATTACGGCGTCTCCTCTGCCTGTGGCTCTTCCAATGTTTTGGAGTCTTTGGGCGTGAAGTTTTCAAATGATGTCGACTTTTTAGAACGTGCCATTGCGACGACTGGTATTTGTGTATTACACGCGCCATTGTTTCACCCTGCCATGAAAAACGTCGCACCAATCCGCCGCGAATTAGGTGTCAAAACCTTTTTTAATATGTTAGGGCCTATGGTAAACCCAGCCTTTCCAAAAAATCAAATGGTTGGCGTGTTTAGTTTAGAATTATTACGATTATATAATTATTTATATCAGGGCACAGACAAAAATTATAGTATTGTTCATGATCTTGGTGGCTATGATGAAATCTCATTAACCAATGCCGTAAAAATCGTATCCAATCAATCTGAAGTCCTGTTTTCGGCAGAAGATTTAGGCTTGAAAAATAATACACAAGAAGCCATCTTTGGAGGAAATACCATTGCTGAGGCTTCAAAAATATTTAAAACCATCATTAGTGGAAACGGTTCAGAAGCTCAAAACAATGTGGTCTGTACCAACGCTGGACTTGCCATCGCAACTGCCAAAAAAATCCCTCATATAGACGGTTATGAAATGGCCAAAGAAGCCCTGTATTCGGGGAAAGCAAATGAATGTCTCACCAAATTAATCGCCCTATAATGAGCAGTATCTTAGATCGTATTGTTGCTGATAAACGCATCGAAGTCGCCCTTCGAAAACAATTGATTCCATTACATCAACTGGAAAAATCTGTCTTATTTGAACGTCACTGTCCGTCCTTAAGCTCACGACTAAAAGAGAGTACTTCTGGATTGATAACAGAACATAAACGGCGTTCCCCTTCAAAAGCCTGTATCAACCAGGATTTGAATGTGCAAGACGTAGCAGTAGGGTATGAAACTGCTGGTGCATGTGGGATGTCGGTGTTAACCGATATGAAATATTTTGGGGGTAGCTTAGACGATTTATTGACGGCTAGAGCCAGTTGTGAGATGCCTTTACTTCGAAAAGAATTCATTATTGATCCTTATCAAATTGTGGAAGCAAAAGCCTATGGCGCAGACGTCATTTTGCTTATTGCTGCCATTTTGAGTCGCAACGAGATTCAAACGTTTTCAACACTTGCCCAAGATTTGGGTATGGAAGTTTTATTAGAAGTTCATAACGAAGAGGAGTTGCACAAATCCGTAATGCCCTCGCTCAATATGATTGGTGTAAATAACCGTAATCTTAAAACGTTTGAAGTCAGCTTAGAAACGAGCAAAACACTGAGTGTGCTCATCCCTGATCAATTTGTAAAAATTTCGGAAAGTGGAATTCGTACGGTTGAGGATATCCAAAGCTTACAACCATATGGGTATAAAGGATTTTTAATTGGTGAGAATTTTATGAAAACAGATAATCCTGGTGCGAGTGCAGCTGCATTTATAAAACAATTGAACAGATGAACCTAAAAATATGTGGCATGCGGGATGACGACAATATTCGGGCGATCGCTTCAATCGATCCCGATTATATGGGCTTTATATTTTATAAAGGCTCGTCACGTCATGTGTCAATGGCTACGCCAAACCTCCCGTCATCAATAAAAAAAGTAGGTGTTTTTGTCAATGCAAGCTATGACACTATTGTCGAAAAAATCAATACCCACAATTTACAAGCAGTTCAATTGCATGGCGAAGAAACACCTGAATTTTGTAAATCCTTACAGGGGCATAATGTAGAAATCATCAAAGTATTCTCCATTAAAAATGCGTTTAATTTTGACACTCTGAGCCCATATGAATCGGTTTGTGATTTTTACTTATTTGATACCAAAGGGCCTTTATCAGGGGGGAATGGCTACTGTTTTGACTGGTCTGTTTTGGAGAATTATCCGTCTACAAAACCCTATTTTTTAAGTGGTGGTATTGGATTAGAAAATTTAGACCAGCTACAAGAATTTAAAACGAGTGTGGCAGCAACTTACTGTCATGCGGTGGATGTGAACAGCAAATTTGAGGTTTCACCTGCCAAAAAAAATAAAGAATCATTAGAAAAATTTAAACATTTATTATGAGTTATCACGTGAATGAAAAAGGCTACTATGGCCAATTTGGAGGGGCATTTATTCCAGAAATGTTATACCCTAATGTTGAAGAATTACGTCAAAATTATTTGAAGGTAATGGCAGAACCGGATTTCAAAAAAGAGTTCGATCAACTCCTGAAAGATTATGTAGGTCGCCCAACGCCTTTGTACTTTGCAAAACGATTATCCGCAAAATACAATACAAAAATTTACCTTAAACGTGAAGATTTATGCCATACGGGTGCGCATAAAATAAACAATACAATAGGTCAAATTTTGATGGCCAAACGGCTTAAAAAAACACGTATTATTGCGGAAACTGGTGCTGGACAACATGGCGTAGCAACCGCTACCGTATGTGCTTTAGCTGGCATGGAATGCATCGTGTACATGGGCGAAATTGACATCGCACGACAAGCACCGAATGTGGCACGAATGAAAATGTTAGGTGCTGAAGTACGCCCAGCATTGTCTGGAAGTCGTACCCTAAAAGATGCCACCAATGAAGCGATTCGCGATTGGATTAATAACCCTGTAGACACTCATTATATTATTGGAAGTGCTGTGGGACCACACCCCTATCCAGATATGGTAGCCCGTTTTCAATCGGTGGTGTCCGAAGAAACAAAATGGCAATTGAAGGAAGTTGAAGGCCGCGAAAACCCTGATTATGTGGTGGCTTGTGTCGGCGGTGGTAGTAATGCTGCGGGTGCTTATTATCATTATTTAAATGCGCCCGATGTAAAACTCATTGCAGTAGAGGCCGCTGGAAAAGGAATTTATACGGGCGAGAGTGCTGCAACTTCTGTGCTTGGAAAAGAAGGCGTGATTCACGGCAGTAAAACCTTATTAATGCAAACTACTGACGGTCAAATTACAGAACCCTACTCCATTTCGGCAGGATTAGATTACCCAGGTGTTGGCCCAATGCATGCGCATTTGTATGAAACCAAACGTGCCGAATTCATTTCGGTGACAGATGATGAAGCCATGACGGCTGGATTGGAATTATCACAACTCGAAGGTATTATTCCAGCGATTGAAACTTCCCATGCGTTGGCTATTTTTGAAGATAAAAAATTCACGCCTGAGGATGTCGTGGTGATTAGTTTATCAGGACGTGGCGACAAAGATTTGAATACCTATATTGATTATTTTAAACTCTAAGATTGTGAATCGAATACAAGCAAAATTACAAGAAGATAAAAAACTATTATCTATTTATTTTACGGCGGGATATCCCAACTTAAACGACACGGTTACGACGATTGAAAACTTAGAGCAAAACGGGGTAGATATGATTGAAATCGGGTTGCCGTTTAGCGATCCGTTGGCAGATGGTCCTACCATTCAGGCGAGTTCTACTCAGGCGCTGCACAACGGTATGACGTCAACCGTCTTGTTTGACCAACTGAAAGATGTTCGGAAAACAGTATCGATTCCCTTGATTTTGATGGGCTATTTTAATCCGATGCTTCAATATGGTGTGGAAGCCTTTTGTAAAAAATGTCAGGAAGTGGGTATCGACGGATTAATCATTCCAGACTTGCCAGTTGAAGTGTATTACGAAGAGTATAAAGCCATTTTTGAACGTTATGGCTTAATCAACATCTTTTTGATCACGCCACAAACTAGCGAAGCGCGCATCCGTTATATGGATAGTATTTCGGACGGATTTATTTATATGGTGAGTAGTGCCAGCACCACAGGAAGTCAAAGTGGTTTTGGGGAAAAGCAAACGGATTATTTTAAACGTATTGCTGACCTCAAATTGACGAGCCCACAGGTTATTGGTTTTGGAATTTCTGACCATGAGACCTTTAGCCAAGCCACACAGTATGCCAAAGGCGCGATTATTGGAAGTGCGTTTATAAATTATGTGACCGCTCACGGGGTGGATGATTTAGGAGCGTTTACGCAGCCCTTATTGAAAGGATAAATGTTATAATTTTATGACATAATATAGATCAAAAATGCCAGTACAATTAGATTTATCAACCTATGGATCTATTCCGAAACGCATTCATGTGTCTTGGAAAAACAAAGCTATTCTAGAAGATGAATCGCCCTTGATTTTGAATGGACTAGCAAATCTAAAGGCACTCAATCCCGATTATATTTTAGAAATTAGTGACGACAAGGACGTCGAAACCTATCTAAAAACTCACTTAAAAAAATGGGATTACTTCAAAATAAAAAACAAAAAAATTGTAGAAAAAATTGATTTATGGCGGTTGTTGAAACTGTATCATGAAGGCGGTATTTATGTTGATATCGATCGGTTTTGTAATATTCCTTTTGGCTCGCTGATTCAAGAGGACACCAAGTGTATCTTACCCACTCATGGCGATATCGATTTTTCTCAAGATCTGATGATCAGTTGTAAACACAACCCGCTGTTTGAAACAGCTATACACTACAATTTAAAAGGACGCTATCTGTTGAACCCGCGTGGAGTGTTTCATTTAGGGCCGCCCATATACATGCGCGCCGTTACCGAAGTGGTTTTTGGAGTCCGACACAAAAGAAAGCCAGGAGCAGCTGTGATGGCCCATTTTAGAGATTTACTGGAAAACTCCAAGCACTTTCAAACCTATAAAGAAGACGCACCAAATGACACCATTATTTTCAACTATGATGCCCGTACGTTCAAAAAAGGAAATGGAATGCAAAAAGCGGAATTTTATGCCGCACAAAACATCACGCCTTGGGCGAATGGATTTGACAAAAACACTTTGATTTTTACAGTGATTTTGGGTGTACTGCTTTTGAGTTTAATTTTATATGTGCTGCTATAAGTAGTCCTGAGGCTGCTGAAAACTGTTAAAATCACATATTTTTTTGGTAGTCCGTGATTTTTTTGTGCTAATTTCTAGAGCATCAAAACCAAAAACTATCGCCAAAAACCCTAACAAAACCTAAATGTTAGGGCTCGTAATGTCTAAAGATTAATACCTTCTTAACGCATTTAAGAATTCTAAATCCCGATATTTGTAGAGATGACAGGAATAGATTTTAAGTACGGAAAAGGGTTTACGTTCAGTAAACACATCCCAAAAGACGTATCGGATTTTGATCGGGTGTTTGGGGTGTTTAAAGAGTTATTGACCCATACATCAGGAGATATTGAGGAAGCGTTTGAATGGCTAAACACACTAGATGCCGAGTATAACATCTTTAACGACAACTATACACTGGAAGATTTCGAAGATGACCTCAAGAAACGCGGCTACATCAAAGAAGATATAGATCCCGATGCGGTCAAAACAGGGAGCGGAACCGGAAAAGGAAAAAACAAGCTGACTGCCAAGCTAGAATCGGCATTGCGTGACTATGCCTTAAATCAGATTTTTGGAAAACTAAAAAAGAGTGGGCTCGGAAATCATACCACAAAAAAAATAGGTGTTGGGGATGAACGCGATGGCGAAAATAGAGCGTTTCAATTTGGAGATGATTTATCCAGAGTCAATATGACCGAGAGTTTGAAAAATGCCCAAATCAACAATGGGATCTCCGACTTACGCCTAACAGAGAATGATTTAATCGTCAAGGAAACAAAACACAAAGCACAAATGAGTACCGTGTTGATGATTGACATCAGTCACTCTATGATTTTGTATGGCGAAGACCGCATCACCCCTGCCAAAAAAGTTGCCATGGCATTGGTGGAGCTGATTCACCGTAAATACCCAAAGGATTCCATTGATATTATTGTATTTGGAAATGAAGCTTGGCCCATTAAAGTGAAGGACCTCCCCTATTTAAAAGTAGGCCCTTACCACACCAATACCGTCGCTGGACTGGAATTGGCAATGGATATTTTACGTCGGAAACGAAATACAAACAAACAGATTTTTATGATCACGGATGGCAAACCGAGCTGTATTCAGCTACCGTCTGGAGAGTTTTATAAAAACAGTAACGGTTTGGATGAAATGATTGTCTCTAAATGCCTTAACAAAGCCGCACAAGCACGAAAATTAAAAATTCCTATCACCACGTTTATGATTGCCCAAGACCACTATCTCCGTGAATTTGTGGAGTTGTTTACGGCGCAAAATCAAGGGAAAGCCTTTTTAACGGGGCTAGATGGTTTAGGAGAAATGATATTTGAAGATTACGAAAAAAATAGAACTAAAAAAATATGAACAAAGACATTAGCTTTAAAGAATTAAAACATTCTGATTATAAAGACCAAACTATTAACCAAGAAATTCAGGCGAATTTAATTGCACGTATCAAAGCAAAACAGCCAGTTTTTGAAGGGCTATATGGCTATGAAGACACGGTTGTTCCCCAATTAAAAAAAGCCATTATTGCTGGGCATCACATTAATTTATTGGGATTACGAGGTCAGGCGAAAACCAAAATTGCAAGAAGTATGGTGGACTTGTTGGATGAATATATGCCGATTGTAAAAGGTTCGGAAATTAATGACAGCCCGTTTCAACCGATCTCAAAATATGCCAGAGATTTGATGGCCGAAATGGGGGATAAAACCCCGATTTCATGGGTACATCGCTCCGATCGTTTCTTTGAAAAACTGGCCACTCCAGACGTAAATGTGTCGGACTTAATTGGGGATATTGATCCGATTAAAGCCGCAACTTTAAAGTTGCCTTATTCCGATGAACGTGTCTTACATTACGGGATGATCCCACGCGCAAATCGCTCTATCTTTGTTCTAAACGAGCTCCCCGATTTACAAGCACGCATCCAAGTGTCTTTGTTTAATATCTTACAGGAAGGCGATATTCAAATACGTGGATTTCAACTCAGAATGCCTCTTGATATTCAATTTGTGTTTACCGCAAACCCCGAAGATTACACCAATAGAGGGAGTATTGTGACACCTTTGAAAGATAGAATTGGCTCACAAATTTTTACACACTATCCAAAATCAATTGCACTGGCTCGTGAAATTACAGCGCAGGAAGCAAACATATCTAAAGAGGATAAAGCCACTATCCAGGTTCCTAATTTGGCAAAAGACCTGTTGGAGCAAGTCGCGTTTACTGCTCGTAAAAGTGAATATGTCGATGCTAAAAGTGGCGTAAGTGCACGTCTAAGCATCAGTGCGATGGAAAACCTCATGGCGGCTGCAAAATTGCGATTGATTGAAACCGAAGCTGAAAAAACAACCATTCGACTGGTAGACTTTATGTCTATTATTCCTTCCATTACAGGAAAGATTGAGTTGGTTTATGAAGGCGAACAAGAAGGGGCTGATGAAGTGGCTAAAATACTTTTAGACAATGCAGTGATGATACAATTTGGTCAACTTTTTCCCCGCATTTCAAAACTAGAAAAAGAGGGTGTTAAAACCCCTTATACGGATTTGATTGATTGGTTTGACGACAATTTTATCGAGTTAAATTATACAGATACTGATGATGAATTTTATACAAATCTCAATACAATTAAACCTTTAGTGGCTATTGTTGAAGCGCATGCGGGTAAATTAAGCAAAGCGGATCAGGCCTTTTGTATGGAGCTCGTGCTTTGGGGATTAACGATCCATAATAAATTAGACAGATCAGAAAATAATACGGCCTTTAAATTCGATTCTGCTGGAATCAATCAGTATTTCAACAGAAATAATTAATGACATCTAAGGGCATTTGGGAAAATGCACTGCTTGTTCTGGCCTACTTGTGAATCCCGACAGCGGGGCGCAACTATTCATTGTCAAGACCGTTTATACCAAAAATACCCGACCTCAAAAAGAAGACGAAAACTATTTAGTTTTCGTCTTCTGGTTTAATGAATTCTGATTGATATTTTTCTAAAAAAAATTTCTGTCTTGCAATCATTTGTCTCCTTATTTTGTCAATATCCATAAAGTCAGAACCAAAATCACTTCTGAAAAAATCGTCATTAAAAAAATGATTGCTAAATAGTGAATCTTTAGAAAAAATATCTTCAAATCCTTGATTTTCAAACCCCGAAAAATCAGTGAAAAATCTTGATTTAAAAGATTGTATCAAACTATCACGCGCTGATGATGATAGATTATTGTATTTATCATCAGAAGACCAGGAATAAATACTGTCATATCTAATTAAATTTCCATTTTCGTCAAATTCTTTATCTACTTTCCAAGTAGCATTAGGGTCTTTAATTATTTTTTTTTCACGATCCTTTGATTCTGTGTTTTTTATATCATTATTTTGACTGTAACAACTGAGACTTAACAAGCCAATCATAACTAATGAAATATATTTTTTCATCGCTTAAGATTTTAAGGGTTAAATACTTATAGAAGTATGCAGGAGACCGATTAGTCGGCCTCCTATATATACTTTATTATTCGATCAAAAGCATTAGAATTCAATTATGAAATCTTAATGCTTCGTGCAGGCTTTTGTTTTGCCTCTTCTTTTTTTGGTAAGAGAATGCTCAAAATGCCTTCGTTATAGCTCGCATTAATTTTTTCGGCATTCACACTTTCCGGAAGAGCAAAGGTTCTTTTGAAAGAAGAATAACCAAACTCTCTACGAGTATAATTTTCCTCTTTTTGTTCATTTTCTTCCTTTTTCTCTGCAGAAATTGATACTATTTGATGATCAATATCAATATGCAAATCTGACTTTTTCAGGCCAGGAACTGCCATTTCTACTACAAAAGCATCGGAGGTTTCTTTGATATTTACTTTTGGTAAAGTAATTCCTGTATTGAAGTTTGAGGTAAATACAGATGGTAAATCTCGATTAAAAATATCATCTAACCAATTTGAAAAAATTGGGAAGTTTTGATTTGATTTACTGTTCACTAAGCCTCCGTTTTTAGGAACACTAACTAAATTGCTCATAATTACAAAAATTTAAATTAAACATTATTTCAAATTTGAAATCTCTAATGATTTCGACTTCCTTAAAACAAAAAAAATGCCAAAATAGATTAACCCTATTTTATCCAAAATATTTGATTGAAAAGATGTGTTTGAGTGTCATTTTTTCCGGATGAATGTCAAAATGACATTTTGAATACATCTAAAGGAACAAAATTATTAAAAACAAAAGTGTATATAAGTACGACACACAAGGTCTTATATATTATTTCATTTCTAGACCACAGCCGACTTATAAAAATTCCTCGCGCCCAACTGTCGTCAGACAAAAACTTTTTATCTGTGGTTTATTTCTTAACTTAGTGCATAACTAGGCAACACATTTAACAAACACGTTGTACTTAAAATAAAACACACAATGCGTATTGAAAATGCATATAATATTTGGGCAGACCACTATGATACTAACGCCAATAAAACGAGAGATTTAGATACAATATCAACAATTGAAACACTGGGTACAGTTGAGTTTTCGAGGGTAATAGAACTCGGTTGTGGAACAGGAAAAAATACAAACTATCTTTTAAAAAAAGCCGATCGGGTTATCGGAATAGATTTTTCGGAAAAAATGCTGGATAAGGCTAAAACAAAAGTCCAAGACAATCGTGTAACATTTCAGAAAGCAGATTTAACAACAGAATGGCAAATTGAAAATGATGATGCCGATTTGATCACATGTAGTTTGGTGCTTGAACACATTAAGGATTTGGAGTTTATTTTTAATCAAGCAAACCTAAAATTAAAGACCAATGGATTGTTTTTTATTAGCGAACTTCATCCGTTTAAACAATATTCGGGGACTAAAGCAAGATATGACACCGAAAATGGAACACAGGAATTAGAAACCTATGTACACCACATTTCGGAATACTTGAATGTGGCAATTAATAACGGATTTGAATTGATGAAATTGAAAGAATGGTTTGACGACGAGCATAAGACTGGAATCCCACGACTAATTGGGATCATGTTAAGAAAATCGTGATTGCTATAAATATAAACAGACTTGACTGTTGATCAAAAACTTAGCATAAAAATATAGATAACTCGTTGTGCTTTTTTGAATCTAAAAATACCATTTACCGATAGTTCGAGTGGATTTTTAGTACTTCAAAATCACTCAAACTTACGAATTATAATTATAATATTTTTATATGTAACATATTAATCGTAATATTGCAATGAAACAATACACTAACGTATGGGACTCGTAAAAACAGAACTCTTTAGCGCTCAAGAAAATGAGATTGCGCTTTTTGCAAAAGCATTTGGACACCCAGCCCGCGTATCTATTCTACGGCATCTATTTAAGATCGACTCGTGTATTTGCGGCGATTTAGTGGCAGAAATCGGATTGGCACAACCCACTATATCGCAACATTTAAAAGAACTAAAACAGCTGGGCCTTATCAAGGGTAATATAGAAGGCACCAGTATATGCTATTGCATCCACAAAGAAAACTGGACAACAATGAAAACATTAATGTCTGAATTTCTAAATCAGGACCTTTCAATAGACCAGAATTGTTGTTAAACACTCTAATCAATATTTCCCCATAACATAACTCGCTATGAAATTATCAGAAGTAAAATCCGTATTAAAATCATTAAAAACCATTGGGTTTCAATTAGAAAACGGAACATTAGTACCCAGTCACTTCCATGTTACGGAGGTTGGTAAAATCACAAAACACTTTGTAGATTGTGGCGGTAGTATAAGACATGAAGAAGTCATCAACTTTCAACTTTGGAATGCAGACGATTATGATCATCGATTACACCCTGAGAAACTACTCAAAATTATTCTCCTTTCGGAAAAAGCATTGGAACTTGAGGATTTAGATATTGAAGTTGAATATCAAGAAAATAGTATCGGGAAATTTGGACTTGATTTTGATGGTACAAACTTTCTATTAACCACCAAACAAACAGATTGTTTGGCGAAAGATCAATGCGGAATTCCTGAAGAAAAGCAAAGCTTGGAATTATCAAGCTTGAATTCAAATTCATGTTGTCCTCCAGAAAGTAATTGCTGTTAAAGGCAAGGTTTCTCGAACACCATAAGTGATGCTACAAATTTAAATATATAATAATGATTAACCAAAACATACAATCGGTAATAAAACGTCTAGATCCCGCTTCCATTTCCGAAGAACGTAGAGAAATTGTAAGACCATTGATTGATTTTATCCAATCGAAAACTAAGGATGGAAAAAATATTCGAATCAATTTTATTTGTACACATAACTCAAGAAGAAGTCATTTATCTCAGGTTTGGGCACAAACGATTGCAGCCTATCTAAACATTAAAAATGTGTATTGTTATTCTGGAGGCACCGAAGCAACTGCCTTATTTCCAGTGGTCGCAGAGACCTTGAGAAATTCAGGTTTTGAAGTCGATACCATATCGGAAGGTAACAATCCTGTTTACAGTATTAAAAATGCTGCTAATGCAAATCCTATTATTGGATTTTCAAAAAAACTGGATGATAATTTTAATCCAAAATCAGAATTTGCAGCAGTAATGACCTGCAATTCGGCCTATGAAGCATGTCCACTTGTTTCGGGTGCTGAGCTTCGAATTCCTATAACTTTTGAAGACCCTAAAGCATTTGACAACACTCCACAACAAGCTGAAAAATATCACGAACGAAGCCTTCAAATCGCAACGGAATTATTATATGTATTTTCTCAAATAGAATTGTAAATATGGCATCAAAAACACTAAACTTTCTAGACAGAAACCTCACTTTATGGATTTTTGTCGCCATGGCTATTGGCGTAGGAATTGGATATTTCATCCCAACATTCCCCACAATCCTAAATTCTTTTAATAGTGGTACCACCAACATTCCTATTGCTATCGGATTGATTATCATGATGTATCCCCCTTTGGCAAAAGTTAACTATGCACTCTTACCAAAAGTGTTTAAAAACACAAAAATACTCTCTATTTCACTCATTCTGAATTGGGTTATTGGCCCTGTTCTAATGTTTGTTTTGGCGATCACTTTTTTACGGGATTATCCCGAATACATGGTTGGATTAATTTTAATTGGACTGGCACGATGCATAGCAATGGTGCTGGTATGGAATGACCTTGCAGAGGGCAGTAGCGAGTATGGTGCTGGATTAGTCGCCTTAAACAGTATTTTTCAAGTCTTGGCCTATAGTTTGTATGCATGGGTATTTATAACGGTACTTCCTCCCTATTTTGGGTTTGAAGGCGCCATTATAGACATCTCTATTGAAACGATTGCAAAAAGTGTTGCGATCTACTTAGGAATACCTTTTTTGGCAGGGATCATGAGTAGACTGATTTTAGTGAAATTAAAAGGTGAAGAATGGTACACTACAAAATTTATCCCTACTATTTCGCCACTAACACTAATTGCGCTACTATTCACAATAGTGGTGATGTTTTCATTAAAAGGTGAGATGATTGTTGAAATCCCAATGGATGTACTGATAATAGCCGTACCCTTGTTAATATATTTTAGCTTGATGTTTATCATTGGATTTTTCTTTACAAAAGCAATGGGAGCAACATATGACAAGACAGCAGCTGTAGCCTTTACCGCAGCTGGAAATAATTTTGAATTGGCAATTGCTGTGGCGATCGCTGTATTTGGATTAAACTCTGGACAGGCATTTGCAGGAGTCATTGGGCCATTGGTCGAAGTCCCTGCACTAATTTTATTAGTTCGGGTATCCTTTTGGTTACGAAAAAAATACTTTGCTCAGTAGTTAATAAAACAGGCAGCAAGATTGTATTTATTTTTATTTTGTTTAACTATTTTGAATTAAAGTTAATTTATACTAAGTTTATAATTCAACAAACTGTTGTATAATATATTAAGCCCTATGGAGAAACCATCCGACGAAGAGTTTTAGAATACGATTATTAAATTAATATTAGATAAAAAGAGAACTAAAAAAACAAATTGGCGGACTGGGTATAGGCTTAACGATAGCTAAAAAAATACTGAATTATTAGGAAAAAAACACTCTCAAATCTAAAAAAGGAAAATGCTCTAAATTCATGGTAACCACTCCATACACACCAACACAACCAGAACTAATACATAAGGATTCCGATTTAACTTTAAAACATAAAGGCTAACATAAATACACAAGCTTAATAGCTGATGATGAAGAAATAAGTTATTTATATCTTGAAATTTTATTAAAAAATAAAATCGAATTAGGTTGTGTTATTATTCATGCAAAAAACGGGGAAGAAGCTTTAGTGGGCGCTATAGAAAAGAAAAAACACAAAAAAATAGGAAATGAAAATACACAACAGTACTTTAAATGACATCTCTGAAATTTTTAGACTGTATGAATTAGCTACGAATTTTCAAAAATTAAAATTCCCCGCAAACACATGGCCAAAGTTTAATCAAAACCTAATTTCCTCCGAAATCATTGACAATCGTCAATTTAAATTAATTATTGACGACAAAATCGCCTGTGTCTGGGCCATAACCTATACCGATCCACAAATATGGGAAGAACGCGATAATGAGTGTTCTGTTTACATCCATCGTATCGCCACAAATCCCAAATTTAGAGGCAATAACTTTATAAAAATAATTGTGGATTGGGCTAAAAATTATGCCAATAAACATAATAGGCAATTCATTCGGATGGATACATGCGGGAAAAACCAAAAACTCATTAATCATTACACGAATTGTGGATTTGATTACCTAGGATTAAAAAAATTAAAAAATACGTCAAATTTACCATCCCATTATCAGAATGCAAATGTGTGCTTTTTTGAAATAAAACTATAGCAAATCAACAACTAAATAAATGAGAATAATGCAATTAAAAAAATTTATTTTGTTTAATAAATTTTATTAATAGATAAACATTTATTATTTTTATGTATTATATTATAGTATTATAACTCAATTTATGGTTAAGAACAAACCTACTTATCAAGAATTAGAAAATCAAATTTTAGTCCAAAAGACATCAATAGACTCTTTTAAAGAAAAGGAGAAGGAGTATAATGACTTTGTAAATTCAATTCCAAAAATGTTTAAAATTATTGAGTTGATTTATGATGAAAACGGCAAAGGCATAGACTATTACTATCGAAATGTAAATCCAGCCTTCCAAAAGTTCATTGGAAAACCAAAAGAAGAACTCATTAATAAACGATCAGTAAAACAATTTTCATCTTTAGATGATTACTGGTTAGAAACATCCAATAAGGTAAAAGACACAGGAGCACCCGTTAGTTTCCAAAATTATAAAACAAATGATGGTCGATATTTTGAAGTATTTGCTTTTCAAATAAATACCAATCTAATAGCTTTAATTTTCTCAGATATTACAGAACGCGAACAACTCGAGCAAAAACGTATTGCAGAAAAAGAAAAAGCAGAAAAAAATAATAAACTTAATAATGATTTTATAAGCAATTTGTCTCATGAAATCCGCACTCCTATGAACGGGATTTTAGGATTTACAGAATTCCTGAATGATCCAAATTTATCAGACGTTAAAAGAAAACATTATGTGAGAATCATTCAAAACAGTGGGAATCAATTGATGCGCACAATGAATGATCTTTTAGAGTTCTCTAAATTAGGAACCAAACAAGTAAAAACCATCAAAACAGAAGTTTGTTTAAATGATTTTTTATTGGAATTGTTTACCGTATTTGATGTGAAGGCAAAAGAAAATAAAATTCCTTTATACTTAAGAAAAGGGCTTTCCGATATAAAAAGTACCATTTTAATAGATGAAAATAAATTAAATAATGTTCTAGGAAATTTACTAGAAAATGCGTTTAAATTCACCAAAAGTGGGTTTATAGAATTTGGTTACAAAAAAATAGGTTCTAATTTAGAGCTTTATGTAAAAGATACAGGAATTGGGATTAAAAGAGAGTATCAAAAATCTATTTTTGAACGGTTTACAAAAGAAGAAAAAGAATCTTCTAAAAATGTTAATGGATTAGGATTGGGCTTATGGATCGCTAAAGAAAATACAGAATTACTAAATGGTACCATTACACTTAAATCCAAAAAGGGCGAAGGAAGTGCTTTTTTTGTGACAATTTCATACCTCCCTATACATGAGAACTTAGTCAAAAATAGCACAGACTCTTCGAAAGAAAAAGATAGAGAAACATCGCATAAATGCAAAATTTTAATTGCTGAAGATGAAGAGATCAACTTTTTATTCCTTGAAATTTTATTAAAAGAAGAAATCGATTTAGAATGTACTATTGTTCATGCAAAAAACGGTGAAGAGGCCGTTGAGATTTGCAAAAAAACTCCTGATATTGATTTCGTATTGATGGATTTAAAAATGCCTGTCCTGGATGGTTTTGAAGCGCTGAAATTGATTAAAGCGTTTCGTCCAGATTTACCTATCGTTGCACAAACTGCCTTTTCATCTAACGAAGATAAAACACGCGTATTTGCCGCAGGTTTCAATGATTTCCTCTCAAAACCAATAAACAAGGAAGCCCTCCAAGAAGTCATTAAAAAGCAAAAAGATAAGAAAGCTATTCACGAGAGTAAAAAACTTAAAAATTCACAAACGTTATCAAATTAAATTGATCACGACTTGACGTTTCAAAAAGTTGACTCATATACCCTGCTTCAATACGGACATTTTTATTGAGCTGATAACCCAGTCCTCCATACACACGATTGCGATCAAAAACCGAACTTTCAGTATTTAAAAACACTTCATTATATGCTGATACATACAACTTCGAAGGCATCTCATCTGTCTTAGCTAAGGGCACTTTGAAAGCTAAAAAATAACGCAGCCGCATTTTAAAATCTGATTCTACAAAACGCTGTTCAAATCGGTAGCGATGGCTTAAAGACACCCTCCCTATGTTTTGCTTCGATGTAAATTGTTGAAAAATACGATGTTCATTTACGGTTATTTTTTCCGATGTATCACCAACATAATTTTCAGAATTGATGTATCCATACCCCAATAATACATTATGATTATTTTCGGACAAATTATAACCCACTCCCGTACGGAGTAACAATTGCTCTAGATCGCCAACTGCATCATAATTTCGGTACTGAACTTCGTTATGAAGATTCCATTTACTGTCTAGTTTTTTACTACCAATATAAATCAACCAGTTTCCAAAGTCGCTACTTTGAGCAGTTGTCATATTAGGCAGCATTAACACAGCGGTTAATGCTACCATAAAAAGATGTGACTTCTTAAGCATAAAAGGTCACTTTTCCGTTAGCGATGTCGTACATCCCACCTATAATAATCAACTCGCCGTTGGCTTCCATCTCTTTAAGAATAGCACTTTTGCTGCGAATATCATTTAAGGTCATTTCAACATTTTTAGCCGCTACGGTATTTACAAAATCAATATTCCCCGATGTTCTTGAGGCTTCATCTGAAGGAACACTTACTGCTTCTACTGCAGGTTCAATTTTATTGATTAGTGCTGTTAAATTACCCATGCGTGCATGGTCACAAGCACCTTTGACAGCCCCACAAGCGGTGTGTCCAAGAACTACCAATACTTTGGTCCCTGCAAGCTTACAAGCAAACTCCATACTTCCTAAAATATCTTCATTTACAAAATTTCCTGCAATACGGATACTGAACAAATCGCCAATTCCTTGGTCAAAAATATGCTCT
>Ga0209533_1000959_pt1 | contig 27266 bp, 27 predicted proteins | sample COG_04_FD_184748 | JGI IMG/M metagenome (GOLD analysis project Ga0209533, IMG submission 184748) | Pelagic Microbial community sample from North Sea - COGITO 998_met_04 (SPAdes) (version 2) | ecosystem: Environmental > Aquatic > Marine > Neritic zone/Coastal water | place: Helgoland, sampling...
CGACATACCCTAGTCTGCCAACGTCTTCCAGATCTTCAAGTTTGCATTTCATATTATCAATGAAATCCGTCAAGCTCATTGCATCTTTGCACTGGTCGTTCAAGAACAAGTTGATATTGTAGTTTACGTTATTCACATTATTAATGTTATTGATTATTTTTCCCTCTTTTACTGCTTCTATTAATTGACTCTGCAACTTTTGGTTCTCCTGCTGTTGCTGCAGTTGCTGTTCTACAATTAATTCCTTGAACTCTTTATTTTCCTTCATTACCTCTTGTTGCTGTGTCATTAGTGTCGTTATTATATCTGGTGTTATAATCTTTGATACGTCTGGTGTTTCTTGTTTCACATGGCTACTTTCAAGTTCTATATTTTCATTTACTTTAACTTCAGGTTCTACGTAAGTGCATTTCTTCTTATGATTGAACAATGAAGCTCTATATGAATAAGTTTTCCCACATTCACATGAATACTCATGTGGCATTTTTTGGCATTTTGTTGGTTGTATTTGGTTGTATTCTGCCATTTTGTGTTTTTTGGTAAGAAGATGTTTTTCGTAATTACTCTGTTTACACGCTGTAAAGTCACATATTTCACACACGTATTTTTTGGCATTTTTTGGCATTTTTTGGTTGTATTTATTGTATATATATACAACAGAAAAAATGCCTAAATGTTTTTTTTTAAATAGTTATTTATAATTTTTTTCTTATGCTAACAAAAAAATCAATGGATGGAAATTTTGTTAGCATAAGAAAATTTTTTTTAGTGTTTCAAAAGTTTTGTATAATTCAAAAAGGACATTTTTGGAATTTTATAAATTGTCCATTTTCATATATACAGAAAGTTTGGAATGGAATTTTATTGCACATAAAATACCCGTTACTGAAAATATATAATTTTACATAAATAGTTGCAATTATTATTGGTTATGGTTAACAAAATAATTAAAACTATCTTTCCACATCTCGTTAACAGTTATTAAATTCTCCTTGTCGTATTTTAATTGTTCTATCTCGTCTTCATATGATTTAAGTTTATCTAGTAATTTTTTTAAGAGAATATTATTATTTTCTGAAAACATTATATGTTCGTTTAACATCTTATGTTGGTATAATAACATGACATGTACTTCTTTCAATACATTGACATTTTTGGTATTCTCGTCACCTTCTTTAAATTCAGGTTCTTTATAATTACATATCTTTTTATGTGTCCATAATCCAGATCGGTGTTTGTAACTTTTTCCACATTCACATGAATATGTACGTGATGTTTTTTTATCAGACATATGTTGTGTATGTATTGTACATATATAACATAAAAACCTTAAATTAATTTTTTATAATGATTGATTAATCATTGTATAGCACATAGATGAGAACTAGAATGAAGAATGAGTTGATAAGTCGTAAACGTCTAGTTTTTGGTACAACATCTCCATAGCCGACGCTTGAGATTGTGATCACCACAAATGTGAAGCGTTCGATCAATGTGTCTAAAAAAGATGTGACAAGTTCAAGATGAGAAGGTGTTTCGTCATCTTCTGCTCCAATTTTTTTTTGTATCTTTCCAACTTTTTTTTCTATGTCAATGAGACCAGTAAAGTCACTGTTATCAAAAAAGACGGTTAACACAATTGTATACAAAACAATTAAGACACTAATTCTCTTCCACTTTGATGTGACGTAGTATGTTAAATAAGGGGTCATATCTATGTATGTTATAAGATATATAGACAAAAAATAAAAATAAAAATGAGTTAGTTAGTTATATAGTTTACAATGATAATGAATTAATCCTCCCTGTTGGAAAACAATCTGTTCATGTTGTCTGCTTCAATAGTATTATCTGATTTTACAAATAGTAAGCTTCCATGATCGTTATCACGAAGACGAACTGAATACTCTTTTTGGTCATTGTGTCTTCCAATGCGTCCAAGAGCTTGTAGCATTTTCTGCTGAGTTAAGATGACATCTTTTCCGAGGTATCCGTGGCAGAACTGATAGTTTGTTCCATATATATAGTCGCTTGATGCGATGATAAGGTAAAGTCTTTTTTCGTTTGCCATGCGTTTCATGATCTCTGTGTAAGAGTTGCTGTTGTGGTTTGCAAATACACCGATGCCCATGAGTAGCAACATTTTCCAGATATCGCTTACCCCGTCGACAGCCATGATATCATGAACGTCTTCTTCGGTAACATTGCTTGTGAATGCAGATCTTGCGTCGGTGTCACTTGCCCATCTTTCAATATGAGCACTTTTGTTTGGAACGAACACTTCGCTAAGTTCTACGGTTCGAATAGCTCTCTGTAATCCGTCAATCTCTTCGTGAAGTTTGCTTATTTTTGTGGAGACACCGTTGTCCTCTGCCGCAATGCTTCTTTCTATTTTCTTGGAGTTTGAGGGTCCTTTATCTTTCCCTTTTCCATTTCCCTTCCCCTTTACATCTGCCGTAGTAAACGAAGATTTTTTTTCCTCTTCGTCTTCTAGTTTGGCTTCAAGTTCTGCGATGCGTGTGCTAAGTTTGTTGTTTTGTTCTATTTTGTCCATAATAATGGTGATAACTGATGCTGGTATATAGGATTGTTTTAAGTAGAACTTTGCAATCTTTTCTACATCTTCTGCAATAAATATGGTGGGTCCGTCTGTTAATGTTTCTGCGTCTTTGGTCGTGATGTATGTTCCTGGAAGATCACTAGGATTAGGTGGAGCAGGTGGTGCAACAATACTTTGCATTTTAGTAAGTGGTTGGCCGGGTAACGGGTTGCCAGCTGACTTATACGTTGGGTGAGCAGATGGTTTTGTGCCCGAAGTAATACCAGGACCGATACTACTTGATTTACGTAACCTGGTTCCAGCACTATCTACTAATGTATTTGAAGTTAGTTTTTGTTTTCTTAGGATTTTGAGGTTTATAATGAGTCCGCCCCATGTTCCTCCTTTGATGTGTGTAATAACATACAGATAGAAGTCCTTGATACGAGATATTGTGATGTTGTCGATATTTCCGAAGTATTTTTCGACCTGCGTATTTGATGTGATACATCCGAGATTGATCGCCATGATGACTAAATCAATGCATTCTTTAAGGTCGATGTATCTTAGCATGGTTTTGTTGTCAGTGCAGTGTTGTGCGACTTCTTTCATAGTGTCGTAATCTTCGCATTCTTTTAAGAAGTGTGGAACAACGCTATATCCATGGCGGTCAATAATGGGTATTGATTTTTTTACATCATGGCTTTGAATGTTGACTACATTAGGGTTTGCATCGTTGAACTTTTCATTAAAGTTTGATATTACCCCCATTTGGAGTTGATCAATGTGTGGCAATGTAGCAGATGATAGCACAATATTTGGAACCATATTAGTTGACCACATATCGTTGACCATGGTATGTAATGGATGTTCGGTATAGTCCATAGATATGGTAGGTTCGTCCCAATACATAAGTAAGTTGTCAATTGGATTGAACGCCATCATGTAGAACATTGCACATTCATAGGACTTGATATCACAAATCATGATTTCTACTTTGTCGCCAGCAGAGTTATCTACTTTTCCGATACCTCCGGTTCTTTTGTTGCGTGTAAACACGCTGGCTGCTGAATAATGTAGACGGATGTCCTCTGCAGTTTCGCAGCCGAACGCAAATGCTACCCGTTTTCCAATGGATACCGCGTTTCTTGCAAGTGCAAGACCGACGTGTCTCGCCGCACATACAAAGAGTATCTTATAATTTTTTGACAAGGCAAGAGGAGTAAGTGTTTTTCCTGTTCCAGTTGGTGCAGAGTATAGAACAAGATTGGCCTTTGTAGGTGTTTTGAATTGTTTGTAGGTGTTTTGCATAATCTTCACGATTTCCTCATCATCGTCGTCTTGAATATCTTTTAAGTTCTCAATTAGTTCATTAAATGTTTGTTTTCTTTCATCGAACATGGGGTTTCGTAAGTTTCTGAATATATCACGTTGATGAATGTACAATGCGATGTCATCGTTGTCAATTATCATTTTATTTTTTTCTAGGATGGTGTCTGCGTGTTTGAAGATTTCCTCGAGTGACACCATATGTTCGTATTTGTCGAGGATATTATTTGCAAAGGTAATAACATGTGTATTGATGTGGAGAACCTTGTAACGTATAAGTTTCTGTAGAGTGACATAGTGTAGATGAAACGTAGTAGTGTTTTGAACGCGAATGTTTTTTCCGTCGTCGGAAATGCAGTTGACCAGAGATTTCAATGTTTGTATGATTTTTTTTTCGTAATAGTCGACATTGATCAAGTTGCTCTTATTGTTTAAGTCAAGTTTCATTTTGTCAGATTTTTTAATTTTTTTATCACTTACCTTTGGTACGAGAGATGTACCCAACTTTTTGATATCATTTTCAAAGTAATGAATGTACAAGTATTCGTGAACTCCTTGAACTGATGTCATTTTAATGAAACTAGCAATCGATTGGTTTTCATTTTCACGGATATTGAAATCGTCGTAGCCGTCGACAATCATTCTGACAATCTTCATTTCTTGTTGGGAAATGGGGATCTCTGTGGAGGTCCATTCTGTCTTTGATAATTTCACTTGATTTAGATCCATAGTTCTGTGTCGTTTAATTAACGCTGTAAGTTTAACTGATCTGGTACAATAACCAAATATGTGTCTATGCTTATTTAACAAATATTAAAACCTCTTTCAATTTACTATGTTAGATATATTTCGTCAAATTGATTATATAAATATCATAATATAGGATATATAAATAACTAAAACCATCTGATATTGCGTATAATGTCCGCCGTTAACTCTACAACAACTTTACCTCGTGTGTCTGCAAATATAATTAGCATTGAAGGTAATATTGGTTCTGGTAAGTCTACACTTTTAGAAAAGTTGAAAGAAGTATATAAAGATACCGATAAAATGGTGTTTCTTGATGAGCCTGTTAAGTGTTGGAACAACATAAAGGATAAAGATGGGGTTACAATGTTAGAGAAGTTCTATAGTGATCAAGAGAAGTATTCATTTCCGTTTCAAATGATGGCTTACATTTCCAGATTAGCTGTCATGAAGGATGCCATTGCAAAAAATCCCGACAGTATCTTTATTACAGAAAGATGTCTCTATACAGATAAGTATGTGTTTGCGAAGATGCTTTATGATAGTGGAAAGATAGAGGATGTTAACTATCAAATATATAATACATGGTTTGACACTTTTATAACTGATTTTGTCATAAAAACGATTGTTTATGTGAAGACTGATCCAAATGTAGCCCATGAACGAACCCAAAGTCGTAATAGAAGTGGAGAAAGCTCTATAGCTATTGAATATTTGGAGGGTTGTCATGCGTATCATGAAAACATGATGGTAGAAATGAATAAAAAAGATACAGATATTGTAAACTTAGACGGGAATGTGAATATCTATGATAATCCAGATAGACTAAAAGAATGGATTGAAATCATAGACCGAGAGATTGCAAAATAAATGGTTCGTAAAGTAGTATAATTATAATAAACAAAAGTGGTGTTGTATCATTTTTGTTTATTACACCTTTGAAGATTTCTTGGTCTTCTTAGTCTTCTTGGTTTTCTTTGATTTCTTCGCTTTTCTTGTGGACTTCTTCGCTTTTCTTGTGGACTTCTTCGCTTTTCTTTTATTTTTTCTTGATATTTTTTTTCCACCATTATATCGTTGTTTTTTGAGTGGACTTTCGAAACTTATATTCCTCTGTACAAACCGTGAGCTTAGCTTGTCAGGCGTTGAAGGTGCTGACCCCGAACTTAGTGGAGAAGATGGAGGACTAGAAAAAGAGTCCTCAGATATATTATCTAATGATCCAAAAGGAACACTATTCATGTCGGAACTGTTATCATCACTGGTTGTTTGTTCATTCATTTGAGAAAAGATTCCTCTATTTTCATTAGATGAATATGAATTATTTATCATATTATCGAAGGGATCATCGAAATTATCAGTTGGACGTGGACGATTTTTTCTATGTCGAGAGTTTTCACGGTTGGTCTTTTCTTCCCATTTTCGTTGACTGTCTTGTTTTCTTTTAATTTCGGTTTGTAATGCTTCTTCACCATATGTATCGATATAATTTTGAACATCTTCTGATGCATTAACATATTCTACCTTATTAAAATTACATAACGCCAACTCTGAATGGAATGGTCTATTTTTCATGTTTTCTTCGCCTTCATAAACATCAACAACCGCATCTCTATGAACAAACATGCGATCGTTTGCATACCCGTCCATACCAAGCTCGCAAAGATGGTTTACAAGTTTAAAATCGCTACGATATGCACTATCTCTGAGACCAGTGGTGTATCCATAATTTCTTCTAAGAATAGTTTGTATGTCAGGTGGTGAGTTATTATAAAAGTGTGTATAATTTACATGGTTATCAAGCGCAAGCAATTTTATGGTATCAGTTGTTACAAACCTAAAAAGAATACCATAATGTTTTACAAACTTAGATTCCGTGCTAAAAAACGCAGGAAGCTTAGGTGATTGAAAATGTGGGTACAATGTTGTATCTCCTCTGTATAACGTGTTTCCTGCGGGTATAACATAATACTGGTATCCGTTCTCGTCTGTCTCTATTTCAAAATTAAATGTTCTTTCCATATATAATATATAAATATAATATTACGATCTAACATGAAATAACCGTTTTGTTGAAGGCCTAGTTTGAACGTAACAAATGTATTTGTAGTGTTTTGTTTGGCCGAAACTTGTACAAATCCTTTACTTTGGATGTCGTAGAAAAGTTGTCTGCTCCGTATATTTCTTGTAATAGTAGCCATTCAAATATCCCCCCTGGATAAATATAAACGTGTCTAAACCCTAATTTGTTTAATTGTTCGTATTTAATAAGGACAGAGTTGTCACTTGTATTTCTCCCGTAAAGTATAATAGGAATATCTCTGTTTTGTGTTATACTTGTATTTATGATACTTTCTTCAGATGTTGCGGGTAGTGTATGTGAAATAAGACATTCTTGGTCTGTTATTGGAAGAGTGTTAATTAATAAACAACTATTTTTATTTTGAAAAACAGTATCGATCATATCTTCAAAACTTACTTTTCTTACGGATTGTACTGATTGTGTTGTACCCATTCGATATGTTTAAGTAAGATGTTTTTTGAAATGTTTATGTAAATATATATTCATAATAGTATATATTTATACCTTTGCAACTAAAGTAACTTATGATTTATTTGTAGTTGAATTTTATTTGTAGTTGAATTTTAATTGAATGATAGAACAATCTCTACGTCTTCGCGTTTTACACTTTTGGTGGCCGAAATAGATAGTTCTTCACGCTTTTTCCTGGTCTTTGAATTATCTGTGTTAAGAATAGTCTCTTTCTTTTTTGAAGTGCTATTGCGGTTATTCATGTCACATTCAATGGTATCATAATGTTGTTCGATGTGTTCAATAACTTTGTTTTCAATGATCCATTTGAAAAAATTAAGTTGTCCAATGGTTGTTTGGATGGAAGATCCGTTCTTATAAGGTACCGTAATTCGGTCCCATCTACAGAAAGGGTCGAACCTCTTTTTTGAGTATGCTTTTAGTTTGAGTTTGTAGTCGTTATAGACTTTAAATCGTGTTCCTGTGTTTTCGATGTTCTCATCGGGTATCATGTAAACTGTGTAGTATTTTTTTGCATAATTTGTAGAAAACCAGTCTACAATTCTAAGCGAAACTTTGGATTCCCCGGTAACTACTGATAACATTTTTTGAAAATTATCATCTCTATTGTAGAACGAAAGTAGGTTATTTAAAAGAAGATCGTTTTGAGTTGAATATGCGTTCATATCTTTAATATTATATACTACCGGTCTACACCCTTTATATCATTTTTCTTTCTGTAGAAAATTTATTCAAGATTGTCTTATTTTTTTAACATATTATATTAATAGGTATAATTTAAATGAATGCTTTAAGATTTTGTCCTCCTTCTATTTTATTTTTATTGTTTTCTCTTTCCTTTACAGTTGTTCTTGCATTAGTGCATGTGGAATTATTTTCAATGGTTATACACTTGTGTGTAGTGTTCTTATGGACGTTTTTGCTTGAGTATTTGTGTGAAAATAAACTTATTGCTATGTCATGGTTATTGTTGGTTATGCCGCTTGTTTTAATATTCTTATTTTTACTAGCTTATATGTATCTTTTGAAACATTCAACACCTGTTATCCAAAACTAAAACATTTGGTTTCTTATAATTTTATTTTTGAATTACAAGTAACATTTTTTATGTACATATATAAAGTAACATGCCATTCTTCAAACCTTTAAAAGAACTATGTGATCCTGCGAAACTTTATTTAGTGATTTCAGTGATCTCTATTATTGCAAGTCTTATGACTAGTAATATTTTAGGAATAGCTATCCACGCAGTGTCTGTTATTTTGTGGGCATTTTTACTTGGTTGGCTTTGTGATCAAGGATATCCTGGTGCATCTTGGTTCTTGGTTCTTGCATTGCCCGTGTTAATGTTAACAATCTTAGTTATTGGTTCTGTGTTTTTATTTTCCCGTTCTCGCATTGACCGAGATGGAATATTAAAAGGAATTATTTCTAATGAAAAGGATGTCGAAGATGAAGACAAAGAAGCCAAAGAAGACAAAGAAGACAAAGAAGTCAAAGAAGTCAAAGAAGTCAAAGAAGTCAAAGAAGTCAAAGAAGAAGGTCAAGAAAAAGAAGGTATGGGAAGTTTTAATAAGACATCTCTTGAACAAATGTCTATTAAGAACCCCGAACAACTTGGTAACGCTATACAAGGATTAATGTCTATGGAAGGAGATGAGTTTAGTAATCCCAGTAATGTAAGCGAGGCATTCGGTCCAATTCTTTAATTCGAATACATTATAAGTGTTATTTTATTAGAATAATTTGTGTAATAAAATAACGGTTTTCAACTGACTGGGTTGATCTATATTTATGCTTCTAATTCATCCTTTTTAGTCCTAGGTTTTGATTCATGGTAAGGCATTAGATATTTATCACGAATCGTTATACCATCAATATAGCTATTTTGAAGGTATGGATTTGTTCCTGTTTGAACCATTGGTTCTCGTTTAGACATTCTTTCATATGTAGATTCTCGCATATGTTTATCATCAACAAAGTTGTCAACCTGTTCAATATTTTCGGATGTGTTAGGGGTCTCCTTTTGTTCTTTTTTCTCAGTAGTATTAGGTTTTGTATGAATTGGTGTTCGATCTACTGGTTCGTTTGAACCAGTATCACTCCATTTCCATCGTTGTTTTTTTGACATATAAATAGTTCATATATTCTATTTTTCATAATAACCAATAACCTATTAACATATTTACTAAATATCAGGTGAATATTCAATATCGCTTATAATGAGATCATTGTTTATTTGCTTAGTATCGCTGTTTTCAAATAATTCATCCTTTTTTTTAACTTCTTCAATGTCGTCACTCTCCTTTTTTGTAATAGATAGTTGTTTTGTAAATACAAAGTCCACATCATTTTTGCATCCTTTTTTTAAATTACATTTTAAACACGATATTACAACATTTTCTGTAGTATGTGCAACTGAGTTGTCTAGTCTATCTAGTGTCCACTGTAACATTTCTTGATCATTTCTGTAAAGAATATATACTGGATCTCTACAATAATGACACGTTATGCTACAATCTTTCAGCATAGTTACAACGTCTTTGAACTTAACAAACTTATCTGTTATTTTTCTCTTTTTAATTTTGTCTTGCATTTGGTAACTAGAGACTTTCGTATTTATATGTCTAATAATTTGTTCGCATATAGTTTGAAGTTGTATAGGGAATGAACCGCCGTTAAATGTATTGGCAAACAATGAACCTATGATATCCAATTGAATAGGGTGTGTATAATAATGATCGTCAAATAATATGTCACGCCTTTTTACAATGGTTGGGTTATCTTGTTTTCCCTCTTTCATTTTATCCGAAAATCTGCTATTTTTTACGAGGAAGTTAATTATTTTTTTTTCAGTCATCTACAATCGTGTATAGATATATATCTATATGTAGATTATGTATATTCAAAAATATAGACTGTGTATTTGTTTCAGATAGATATATATATATACAAAAACCAATTAGACTTAAAGTGATATAATAAAGTATATGGATTTGAACAATAAGAATACTATTCCCCCATGCGATGAAGATACTAAGAACCTTGGTGTTGTACCTGAATTAAAATATTCAGACAAAACGGACAAAAATGACAAAAAGGACACGAATGAGTGCGTTGAACTCAAACATATTCAATACAAATCTATGATACAAACCGGTGTCTCGTGTTCAATGGAATATGGCGAAGATAATTTTAAAAGACTTAATAGTTTGGAGAAGTTTCTAGAAACCAAACCAGATAGCGATACAATTATTGGATGGAATAAGTTAGATATGACGATAAAAATGCAAAAAGTAAATGATTTTATAAATGTGTATAAAGAGGATCATTCTCTTGATGTGAATGAGACAGATGAATTATTTAAATACATCCGTGGATGTCTCGATAAGAAAAAACTAGTTCGTGTAAAAGACGTTGAATATGATGTAACAAGTGGAAAACTTGTAAGTATTCCTGGTCTTCATTACAATAAAACTTCTAAAAAGTACACAATTAAAAATGCGGATACAAAAAAGAACTCTGTTCTTAGTCGTCTTCCTCAAAAAAAGAAGACTCTTAAAAAGACAAGCGTAGTCGTAGAAAAAGATCCTAAATAATTTAGTGAGTGAATTATTGTATATAAATTATAAATTATATACAATATCAATTATCTGTTATTTATAATACAGTATTAATGAACTTATCTAGTGTTTCCTTTGTTGGTTTAGCGTCATAGTCAATAACTTGTCCGTCTTTTACCAACTTAATGGTTGGGTAACCCTCAATCTCATATTCTGAAGTTTTATCTTTCACCTCAGGCGTTTCCTCTGTACAATCAACCTCTGTAAACACTAAATTGTATCCGTTTACTTCCTTTCCTTCATACTCGTCTTTTATTTCTTGCCAGTGGGGTTTGGCAACTTTACAATGTGGACACCAGTTAGCATAAAAGAACAGAATTTCCGCATCTTGAGAAGTTGTGGATTTTGTTTCTCCGTTACCAAGTTGTGTTTTCATTTGTGTCTGGGTGTTTCTTAATACAAAGTAAGCAGCAACACAAAGAACAACTATTGCGAGCAACAACATCGCGTAAAATGTAGAGTTTTGTTTGATTTTCTCCATAATATTCGATAACATATCCGGCTTCTTATTTGTAATATATAGCCAGTTTATTTATATACTAATAAACGAAATTAAAGAATATTTACGTGTAATACAAGGAATACAATAGATACAAATGATTTACACGAGTGAAAATGGAGAACTTATTGAAATAAACAGACACAATTATGTGAGTGAAAGCCAATATTATTCTAAAGTTATTGAATTGTTTAAATCGTATATAAATGCACCCGAGAAGGATCAACCTATAAATGCTAAAGCTCGGTTTGAAAATTTAGAAACAATTGAAGATATGATAATCAGTTTTAATACGAAAAATCATTTATAGGATAAAATAATTATTCTCAATATATTGTATACTTGTTAATTTAATAATTATAAATGGTTCGTCGTAATGGAGGAACAACCCGTAAAGGTCGCATTAAGAAAACGAACATGACCCGTAAAAATAAAGGTTCACAAGCTACCGCGACCAAATGTGCTGCGGTAGAACTCAAAACTGGAGTTTTTGGCGAAAGTGAGTTTAATAGTGGAGATGGAATGTTAACTACTGTTTGGGGACCAAGCTTATGGCATACCTTGCATACTATGAGCTTTAACTATCCTGTTAATCCAACCATAGAAGATAAAAAGAGTTATCAGAGGTTTATATGTAATTTACGACACGTGTTACCATGTAAGTATTGCCGGGTAAACTTAAAAAATAATTTTAAAAGTCTTCCTCCCACCATGAAGGTAATGAAAAATCGTGAAACATTTTCAAAATACATTTACGATTTACACGAGTTGGTAAATAAAATGTTAAAGAAAAAATCAAATCTTTCTTATTGTGATGTAAAGATGAGATACGAACACTTCCGCTCAAGATGCACCGGGAAAAAAAAAAATGATGTATGGAAGATTAAACAGATACGTAAGACATTGAAGAACAAATCCAAAAAGGAAAAAGGTTGCACAACACCCCTTTATTCGGGTGAAAAATCAAAGTGTATCATAAAAATCGTTCCTCAAAGTGTCAACGGATCATCATTTCAAATGGATAAGAAATGTGAGAAGAAATTAATAAACGACGCCGATAAAAAGAAATAAGTATATTTTAATTCCATATATTCCATAAAAATACACTGTATACAATGAAATAATTAATAATACAATTTTGTTAATAATTATTTATTTAATGAGGACGAACTCTATTCTGTGGGGTAAATATGGATCTTGCCATCGCACAAATCAACAATCCGAAAAATACAAGCAGTCCAATTACAGCGCCTGCCATCTTATAAGTTATCTAAATATCTGCGTTAATAATATACAACACACTATAACACAATACTGTATTCAATTTGGTTCATATACGTGACAATGGTAAGTTTAAAACTTACTAAAATCGCTTACCATGGGGACTGGTAAAAAGCTACTGTTGTGTCTGTATTGTGAATATTTGTCTGTAGGGTTGTTTATTGCATCATACGCATTTGGTGGACTTATATCAGCATTGGTATTTGATTGTGGTTGATTATTCCCCTGGTATGATCCAGTATTTGATTGTGGTTGATTATTACCCTTATATGACCCAGATTTTCCCGGATTTCCACATGATGGACAAGCGGGTTGTTGGTTTTTAGGATCAGCACTGCAAATAGATGGACAACGTGGACATACAGGAGGAACTATTTGAGTTTTTAAAATATATTTATCTTCATCTCCTGGCGGGATCATACTGGAAGGTGTACCATTTGCAATACTGTTGTTCTCAATATCATTCTCTAAATCTACCTCCTCATTTTCTAATGTTTTCAATTCTGTCGCTGCATTATTTACAGTTTTTCCTATGTTAAATGATTTGCTATTTTTAGTGTTATACGTATACACGTTATTTGGCGTATATATTACTTCCATGCCATTTGCTTGATCTACTTGAACAATAAACCGACCATTTTTTGCACGGTAAACCTTCGCAACATTTCCGTTATTATCATAAAAGCTAATATTGGAGAGTTCTTTGGGGATGATTGGTAATTTACTGTTTGCCGTAGGAACATTGGCATTCTCGAAGAAACCATCATAGGAGGTTTCCTTGTCTACAAACTGCATAGTTTCACCGTTTGTCTTTATTACAACAATCGCAAACTTTCCGCCGTGTGTCAAAAGTTTGGCATTGGATCCTCCTGGACCATAATATACAAGAGGCAAACTATCTTTCTTAAAGTAGTTATAGTTGTCAACCTCACCATCGTTAGTTGCTGTTTCTGACCGTAGGTTTTCTTCAGCATTCACAAAATCGATCTTAGTAAGCAAGTTATTAGTGCGTTCCAATGCAGCAAGTGCTTTTTCTCCAAAGTCGTGTTTCACTACGATATTACTAGATTGACCGGGAGAATATCCTGGGGTTGTAGATCTGTCAGGAGTATTAATTACAATTCCGTTTGCTAATGCTGCTTGCAGCGCTTGATCAGGGCTGGATCCTTCCATACCTTCAATACCTTCCCGAGAACAGCGTTTATTGTTATTATATGCAAAAAACATTATAGAAAGTATCACACTAACGGTTATAAATATAATAACTAATTGTGTCTCCATGTTTAATCTATACTATATATTGTGTACAGTTAAAAATATATAGTAATCTTCAAATAAATAATATATGGTTATGTAATTTCCATATAATATAGGTAGGTATCTTCATCGAGACGTATTCATCACGTGTTCCATAAAACTCATAGTTTTATTCACTTGTGTATTTGTTTTATCTCCAAGTTCGTGATTGTAACTAATTTCTTGGGGTTTACGAGGGTTAGTTACAAGGCCATAAGGTCCTACATTACTTGTAATAATAATGTTTACTGGGCGGCTATCAGGTGGTATAAGAGAAGATGGGCCTAGTATACCAGGTGGACCTATTACGGTGTTATTGTCTACTATTTTTTCAAAAGGGCTGTTATTTTCATCTAGAATACTTCCAACCTGATCGTGTGGAGCAAATGTACCACCTGCTGGTTCGGAAGCTGTATTACCTTTAATTTTTGCTGCTGCTTCTGCATCTGCCTTTGCTTTTGCTTCTTCATATGCATATGCCTTTGCTTTTGCTTTTGCTTCTGCTTCTTCATATGCATCTGCCTTTGCTTTTGCTTCTGCTTCTTCATATGCATCTGCCTTTGCATTTGCCTCTGCATTTGCCTCTGCAATTGCTTTTATCCGTGCTTCGCTTTTTTCTCTTGATGGTGATTTTGGACCACCACATTGATACCATGAAATCGATTGTGTGGTAACCGCACCATCTGAAAACTCAGAAGGTGGAAATGTTTTAATTTCAATAGTTTCTCTCCCCTTATCATCTTGGCCATAGTCATGATTACATCGCATAAGAGGTGAAAACATCGTATATATTCCATTTATTTGTATTTCAAACATCCAATTATGAACAATTTCTTTCATAATATTTAAATCGTCATAAATTCCCTGGTGTTTAAGTGTTTGAATGATAGCTGGTTTAATTTCTTCTACCAAAAGTATTACCCGTCCTTTAGATGTTCGAACCGTAGAGTCTTTTGCACCTCTGTAATTGTATCCTGTATCACATTTTTTTCTAGAACATTCAAAATTATCATCTTTCACTTTATTATGAGGTTCTTCATCGATGAAATCTAGAGGAGGATATAGTTTCGCATACTTTTCATATTTTTGTTTTGCATCTTCCACAGATGTTGAATTGTCTAGTATATCCGTGTACATTTCTTTTTGTTTCTGATTTGAACTCTCGGTAGGCATACCATTTACGAACTTCGCAGGTAACTTGCGTGCGCGCATTGCATATTGTTTCACTAAGTCTTTCTCTTCCTGATTAGAAACAAAGCCCTCTTCACATACATAACACACCTTAATAAGAGCAATTACAATAATGATAATTGCTGTTGTAATTCCTAATTTTTTGATACGTGAACTACAAAACATCATAAATTAATACTAATATTGAATACTATATATATTGTACAGGTAAAATATATAGTAAAGTAGATACATTATTATGATTACTGAACATTTTGAGATTTCTTCATGACAAACTCCATAAAGTTTATTGTTTTTGTAACTTGTTTTTTGGCATTATCGCTTAATTCGTGTGTTAGCACAATATTATTAGTTGGTTTCTGATAACCAATATTTATTGTTGTATCTCTATATGGTTTCTGATAACCACTATTTATTGTATCTCTATATGGATTTGAAACAGGATGAGACTGTGAATATAAAACAGGAGAATCAGATGAATAACCATATGGATCGGAAACAGGAGACCCGGGAAATGGGTCGTATGAAGATGGACCCATTGGACCTTCTAGGCCCGCTGGACCCGCTGGACCTTCTAGACCCGCTGGACCTACTGGTAGAAGAGGAGATTGTGCTGATGCGTTTGATTTTGCTCGCACTGTTGCGTTTCTTGCATTTTCTGCTACTACTTGTGCTGGAGTAGGTGGTGCTGCTGATGCTGCTGCTGCTTGTTGTTGTGCTTGTTGTGCTTGTTGTTGTGCTTGTTGTGCTGCTTGTTGTGCTGCTTGTTGTGCTGCTGCTTGTTGTGCTGCTTGTTGTGCTTGTTGTGCTTGTTGTTGTGCTTGTTGTGCTTGTTGTTGTGCTTGTTGTGCTGCTTGTTGTGCTGCTGCTTGTTGTGCTTCTAGTGCTGCTTGTTGTGCTGCTTGTTGTGCTTGTTGTGCTTGTTGTTGTGCTTCTAGTGCTGCTTGTTGTGCTGCTTGTTGTGCTGCTTGTTGTGCTCGTTGTGCTGCTGCTTGTTGTGCTTCTAGTGCTGCTTGTTGTGCTGCTGCTGCTGCTTGTTGTGCTGCTTGTTGTGCTGCTTCTTGTTGTGCTTCTAGTGCTGCTTGTTGTGCTGCTGCTGCTGCTTGTTGTGCTGCTTGTTGTGCTGCTGCTTGTTGTGCTTCTAGTGCTGCTTGTTGTGCTTCTAGTGCTGCTTGTTGTGCTGCTTGTTGTGCTTCTAGTGCTGCTTGTGCTGCTGCTGCTTGTTGTGCTTCTAGTGCTGCTTGTGCTGCTGCTGCTGCTGCTGCTGCTGCTTTTTCCTTTTCCATTATTGCTTTTTGTGCGTTGTCTACCGATATTATTGCTTGTTTCTGTCCTTCTGCTTCTGCGTTCCGTGCACTAATATATGATGTATTTGTGGATACTCTTGCTGCGTTTGCGTCTACTGCTGCTTTTGCTGCTTTAATTACGTTTGCTGCTCCTATAGCTTTTGCTCTTTCTGCGGTGCCTATTGCTCCACCCTTTGAGTTATCTATTGCTGCTCGTGTTTCGAGATGTGCTTGCATTGCGAGTAATTTTGCGTTTGTGGATGTTCTTGCATGGTTTGCTGCTTCTGATGCGTGTTGTTGTGTTTTCTGATACTTAAGATCAACTTTTTGATATGCAGCGTAGGCTATTTCGTAGTAATTTGTCGCTACCGCATTTACTGTGGATGCTCTTGCTTTGTCTATTTCTATTTTTGTTTTTTCCAATACGTTTCTTATTTTGTTAACTAGTTCTCTCGCTTCTTTGATCTTTTCTTGTGCTAAATCTGCTGATCTTGTTGCTGCTTTTGATGATTCTTCTACTTTAAGTGCTTCAGCTACTGCTTCCCATCTTATCGTCTCTTCGTCAAGATGAGCGTCACGATCTGCCCATGCATTGTCCATTACAAGTTTTCCCAGTCGGGCATTTTCCTTGTCTGCTGCTACTTTATCTTCATTATTCTTGTACTCTGGAGGTTTGTCATAAACTGCATAAATTGCATTACTCATAGCTCCTCCCATATATCCAGTATCATCTTCATAATTACATTTCCCATTTGGGTGAACCATGTTGGTTCCTACCGCTTCTCCATATCTCGTTGCCGCAGCGAAATCATTCGAACCAGTACACCAACCTATTTTTTTACCAACTTGTTCGATCTTATTTTGAGTTGCATAATATTTATAACCCTGACTGATTGCCAATTGCCTACATTCTTCTCTACTGCGATAGAGGTTTCTTGATGTATTAGTCATTGCTCTAACCCCGTCATCATTATAACAACCTTTATATTGACCTTCTGTTCCTGTTCCTGGTATTGTTAGTTCCTTTAGTCGTCCTATTAGACCTGCATTACTTTCTAAACCTTCCTTATATGCCATATATTGTGCAATATGAGTTGCAACAAGCATGATAACTAATGCAACAAGTGCTATTATCAGTGTGTTAATTGTAACTAGGTTTTTCATATGATAATTACCGATATATTATATGAAGATACTATTTATAAATTTGAAACATTCTTTACTTAATTCTGTGACTTTTTCATAACAAACTCCATAAAGTTCATGGATTTTTCGAGATGTTGATCTGTTTCATCGCTTAATTCATGTGTAATCTGGATAGTTCTAGAAGGCATTGATTGACCCATTGCTTGACCCATAGTTCCTTGTGGAGCATAGGACCCACCAGTATTATTTACATTTATAACAATAGGGCGTCTTCCTCCAGGTCCTCCCGTGCTAGGTCCTCCCACACCAGGTCCTCCCGTGCCAGGTCCATCTATGCGAGAAGTACCTGCATGATCGGGGATTTCATACGTATTTCCTCCCTTCCCATGGGGAATCTCCTTTGAACTCAGTCCAGACAAATCGTCAGGATCAAAAGCAGCAGCAGTTCCTAAACCTTCCTTTGCTGCCATAGATTGTGCAACGTGAGTTGCAATAAGCATAATAACTAATGAAACAAGAGCTATTGTTAGTGTTGTAATAGTGCAACGTTTCATAATTTTGTATCTTATATATTTTGTAAAGATAAATAATATATCAATCCGATATGTAAATTGAATAATAAGTTTATTTTGTTGTACTAATAAAAACTATAGGTATAGGTAATGTCAACAAATCCATATTATAATGAAGATCCCGAAATTGTAGAAATTGGGGTAGACGAAGTAGGAAGAGGTCCTCTTTTCGGTCGTGTTTATGTAGCTGCAGCTATATTACCCAAACACAGCAATACTTATAATTATTCTCTTATGAAAGACAGTAAAAAGTTCACTTCAAATAAAAAATTAAACGAAACGTATGAATACATATTATCTAACTGTCATGACTGGGTAGTAAAATATGAAGATGAAACAGCTATTGATGCTATAAATATATTACAAGCTACTCAGAAAGCAATGCACGATTGTGTTCAAGAACTTATTGATCGAAATAAGTTGAACCCCGATAAGACATTGTTATTAATTGATGGTAATTACTTTAAACCCCATGTTGTATGGAATAAAGAAGAGGAAGATTTTCAGTGTTACGAACACGAATGTGTCAAGGGTGGGGATAATTTGTATAGTAGTATTGCAGCAGCATCTATTATTGCAAAAGTTTCACGTGATACTTATATTGCAAAATTATGTGATATGCATCCTGAGCTTGATGAAAGATATCTTCTTCGTGGAAATAAAGGGTACGCCGCCAAACAACATAGAGAAGGTATTATGAATCATGGATTAAGTCCGTGGCATAGAAAAACATTTGGTATATGCAAACAATATGATGTGAATAGTGAATATGAAAACAAATAGTAACTGTTTGAATATGTGTGTGGTTATGATACATAACCTTTTACACGTTTTGATTTAATTGCTCTGTGACCACTTGTGGTATGTTTCGTAGTAAAATCCTCAACACTTCGTTTTGTAATGTCACCATCATGATTTACATAAATAATACTTCGTATATTAAAATGTTTCATTTTTAAGAAACAATCTATACACGGTGTCGAACAAAGTAGTTCTTCTGTATTAGAACTTCTCGCAATATATATATTTATTTTTTTCGTTATATTTTGTTTAAGGCACTTGCGTAGAACATCTATTTCTGCATGACACGAACAAGCACGTCCGATCATACCGTCTTTTGAATAGGTTCTGTATGTGTTGCATCCCCTAGCAACAATTTTACCTGAAACCACTGCTATACATCCTAGTTGATAACTAATATGAGATTTTTGTGCCTCTTCTATAGCAAGCGACATATACCTAGAATCGGAATTAGATAACATACCGCATGTATGTTATTTAATAATTTTATTGTCAATACGTCTGTTTATCGTGTTGGGCAATTCAATTTACGCAGAACACATTTCGCAAACTTCTTCATTTTGATTTGTTTGTTCATTTTTAATTATTTGTGGTGTCGGAGAGTCTGTTAGTTTTTTGGGAGGTTCAATCGTAAACTGTTGTGCTTGGTGTGATGCTTTTCTGCGTAAGTAATAAAGGCCCGTTTTCAGACCTTTTTTCCATGAGTAAAAATGCATTGATGTGAGTGTTTTGTATGTAGGTTTTTCGACCCATAAGTTCATACTTTGGCTTTGACATATAAATGCTCCTCTGTCTGCGGACATGTCAATAATATGACGCATAGGCATTTCCCAAACAATCTTATATTTATCCTTGAGTTTTTGTGGAATATCAAGTTGTTGTACGCTTCCCTTGTTTGCAATAATATTATTCTTTACCTGTTCGTTCCAGATACCAAGATCAATTAGTTCTTTCATGAGGTATTTATTTGCCACAACGAACTCTCCTGCTAGCGTGCGACGGCTATAAAGGTTGCTTGTGAATGGTTCAAAGCATTCGTTAAACCCCAGTATCTGTGAAGTGCTTGCGGTTGGCATAGGGGCTAATAATAATGAGTTTCTTACACCATCATTTTTAATTCTAGTTCGAAGATCTTCCCAGTCATAACGATCAGAAGGTTGAACCCCCCACATGTCAAACTGAAACTTACCTTGATGCAATGGTGAACCAATAAAAGAATGGTATGCTCCAGATTCCTTTGCAAGTTCGCATGATCGTTCTAGTGCGCCATGATACATAGTTTCGAATATTTGTTTGTTTACCTCTTTAGCCTCCTCGCTGTGAAACGCAATGTCTAGTAGAACGAATGTGTCGGCTAATCCCTGAACTCCGATACCAATAGGTCGGTGTTGTTGATTGCTATAGTTTGTTTTTTCCGTCGGATAAAAGTTAAAGTCAATTATTCTGTTCAAGTTTTTAGTAATAACCTTAGTTACATCGTGTAACTTTTCATAGTTAAATGTTTTTTTCTCAGTATCGACAAAACTGGGAAGTGCAATGCTTGCTAAGTTACATACCGCGGTTTCCTTATTATCGGAGTACTCTACAATTTCACAGCAAAGGTTGCTGCTTTTAATTGTGCCTAGATTTTGTTGGTTCGACTTTTTGTTGCACGCATCTTTATATAACAAATATGGTGTTCCGGTCTCCATTTGAGAATCTAATATTCTGTACCACAGTTCTCTTGAAGAGATACGTTTGTTATACATTTTGTCTTGTTCATACTTATTGTATAGTTTTTCAAACTCATCACCGTATGCGTCGCTAAGTCCGGGGCATTTGTTAGGACAGAAAATACACCATTCTTCATCATTCTCAACCTTATTCATAAACAAATCAGGTATCCATAAACCATAGAATAGATCTCTTGCTCTCATTTCCTCGTCGCCATGGTTCTTTTTCATTTCTAGAAACTGTTCGATATCTGCATGCCATGGTTCAAGGTAGATAGCAAATGATCCATTTCTTTTTCCACCCTGATTAATGAACCTTGCTGTATCATTGAAAACCTTTAACATAGGTACAATGCCTTGCGACATACCATTTGTTCCTTTGATTACTGATTGATTAGCACGTATGTTATGAATATGCAAACCAATGCCGCCAGCCCATTTCGAAATGCGCGCGCAGTCATGTAATGTATTAAAAATGCCATCTAGACTATCTTCTTCCATAGCGATCAAATAACATGAACTCATTTGTTGGCGTTGTGTTCCTGCATTAAAAAGAGTAGGCGTGGCATGGGTAAAATATTTTTGAGACATAAGATCGTATGTTTCTTGAACAGCATGCATGTCGTTTTCATGTATAGCAATAGCTACTCTCATCCACATGTGTTGAGGTCTTTCTACAATGACACCATTTATTTTGAATAGGTACGATCTTTCCAATGTTTTAAATCCAAAATAATCAATTAGGTAATCACGGTTATAGTCAATCATGTCTTCGATTTGATCTCCGTGTTTAGTCACAATATTATAGTAATCCATGTTAACTATTCTTGCCCCTCCATTTTCATCTGATCGAAATAACTTTTCAGTTACTTCGCAGAAAGAGCTAGAAGTTTTTTTTTGATGATTGCTTACAACAATACGTCCGGCAAGAATACCATAGTCTGTGTGGTGGCTTGACATTACAGCACAATGTTCTGCAGCTAATTCGTCTATTTTCGTAGTGCTTATATTATTATATAGTTGATCAATTACTTTCATAGCAAGTGATGTGTAGTTAAGTTTTATTCCTGCTTCAGAACCGAGCTTTTTAATGCGACGCAATATCTTATCGAAAGAAATGGTCTCGGGGTTTCCACATCTTTTAATAACAATCATATCAGATGCATCTTCGCTATCGTGTTCAGATGAAACAAAGTTTGACATACTTGTCTATTAGTATATTATATACATAGAGTTATCTCTAACCATATTTCTGTATAACTTTTGAAAATAAGTTGTTAAAAACAAAAACGTTGTCATTGGGATGACAGCGTTTTTGTTTTGTTTTTAATTTTTATATGTGTGTTTCGTCTATCGATTCTGTTCGTATATGCATGATTAAATTATGTGATCCGGCTAATAAATGTGGGGATACTGGTCTTGGGGGCATTGGTTTAGGTGTAGATATATCGATCTTTGCTATATCACAACTATCATCACTGTCATCCATTTCAGCAAATATATCAGGTGTGAGTTTTTCTTTTGTTGGCGGTTCTGTCTCATCATCTGTATCAAGATCTATTAAACACCTACTACAATTTAGTGTTTCGTTTGATACCCTTTTTTTAGGTGCTCTATGAGCATAACCTGTTTTGCGTTCTTTTAGAACTGTATCCCATGTTTCATTAAAGTTTTTTATATTTAATTCAAACCACAGCTTATTACGTATAACTAGAACACAGCTTATTTCTTTTAATTTCCAATAGTATGTGTGAACGAGATAATGCCCAAGTTCGTTATGTTTTTTTGTAATCATCGGAACCCATTTGTTTGTATATTCCATTTCGTCCATTTCTAAAGGTTTGTGTTCATATTCTGGTAAGTTGTCTTTGTTAATAAAGAACATAGTTATACCTTTTAGATATGATCCATGAACATTATCACACTTAGTTTTGAGAAACGTTCCATCTTCATCGAATGCTTCCCGATCAGTATATTCGATAAATCTAGTTTCCAAAAAGTCGCATTTATCTAGATCACAAACTTCCATTTGAATTTGCATTTGAACCCAATACGGTTTGAGTGGAATGCCTGTTATGTCACGGTTTACAATATTTTTGATTTCAAGCATGCGACCATATAAATGACTTTCTCTGTTTTCAACAATGCCGTCTGGAGAAGCCCCTATAAAGCTGTGATCTCTATGTGGAATGCAACCATATTCACCAACAGTTACGTTGTTTACCATTTCATAGTACATTGTAGATACTTGTTCATACCGTTGGCCCCAATGCATCGGAGTATTAATGTTTAAAGCCAAGAATACTTTAGAGTTTACGATTTCCAGTTCATCGTCTGATTTCGCAAACTTTACTATATCTAAGCTTTGATAGTTTGATATCGGAATACCTGTAAGATTTGGCATCACCATATCCATGGTAATTGGTTTGCATTTTTCAAATATCAATTGGTTACGGGTACTCTCAGTTTCAATAGCTTTGTATGCATTACTTGCTGTTATGAGGGTATGACGATAAGTATGCCATTCCATTGTTCGTTGTTCTGGTTGTGGAACTTCTTTTAAATGACGTAGTGTGGTTGCGATTGTTCTTTTATCTTCATTACATGGAAATATGTAAGTCTTTGTATTATCCGTTAAATATCCGGTATGGTATGATCTTTTCGGCATTACTTGAATATAAAACATATCGATTGCATAATCAATAAGCTCTATTAATGTGTCATCTTCAATATTCCCATTACTAACCATACTTGTTTGCGGTATAGTTTCTTGGATAAGATCTTCTACTGCATCCATCATTTCCTCGTGAAAATTAGGAGTGTGTATGTTTTTTGGATTTTCATACACATAGTCGTACATTAGCTGTATAATAGTACTTATAATTTCAGTTCGTTCTTCATAACTGATCGTGTCATCCTCTACTTCTGGAATATCTTCAAACTTAATTTCATCCAGGGTATCTACAAGATCATCTAGATCGTGTAGATATGTAAACATTTTAGTTTTGCGGTTAATCTAATATAACAAGATGTTGTTATATTGTAAACTATATAATAACTTATAGGTATTTCTATATTCACCAATCAATTTGTTATTATAAATGTTGTTTAGTTATGGGAATGCAACAAATAGCAATGATTTAAATATACCTTCTAGGTCAACTGCGAAAAGAACACTTGTAGAAAGTATGTTGCCCGAAACAACTCCATGGGTAATGTGTATCACTAGAAGTTCTCACGAATATTATATAAATCGTTTTACACATCAGATTACGTGTGAAAAACCAGATTATTTTAGAGATTATGAAAACAGAATAATAGATAAACAACGACAAGAAACAGATAAAGAGATGGAATTGTTGAGAAGAAAGGTTCACATATATGAAGGAAAAGCTTATGAAGAACTATATGCAAAGACTATTGATACATCTTTTATTATTCACCCCAATTATACACATGAAAAAGGAGATACTGTTTGGTATATACCAAACTATGTAGATCCTCTTATTAAATCAACCGTTGTTGATGTGCAGCATGATAAGCCGCCCTTCTACACAATACGTTATAATATTGATAATAACTTGGAACAAGACTATATTGAAAAAAACACAACTTCGGTGCGAATTAAAAAGTACCCGTAAAGCATTATGCGTATAGTTTAGTTATGCTATAGGCATTGTATCTAAGAACATCAGTATGGGGTCATATTCATGAGTCTTCTCTATTTTCAAAGTATCCATACCATCATTAGGGGTTTCTATGTCATTATTTTCTTCACTAATTTCCGTATCATTACTTTCTTCGGAACTGTTTTGTTCGCATTTATCGATAAACTCCTGTGCAGATGCTTCACCATGATTTAATAATTTTTTTCTCTCTTCAATGTTATTAAATGTCTCTTGTAAGTTTGTAATTGTTACGGATGGTATATCTATTTCTACATAGTTAGGAATAGGCTCTCTAATTTGCATATCAATTCGTCTATCGTAAATATTGACTACAATTTTGTATATAAGTTCGAGTAAATATTCAAAAATTGTAGTGTCTTGCGAAATATCACGACTATATTTTTCATGTGGTTTCCCCCCGATACCAAGGATCTCACTTTTGTCAGGATAGATTTTAAGACATTGTGATATAGGATAATTTGTAATTATACCCCCGTCAATATAACAATTTCCATCAATCATAACAGGTGACAATAAAACCGGATATGCAGCAGACATGTGAATAGCTTCAAGAATTGGTAAATCTGGAAATGTTTCATGTGATACAGTGATTAATTTAAATGAGTTGACTTCAACTGTATAAAAGAATATTTTGACCCCCGTGAGTTCGAAAAATTGTTGCATGGTTATCTCGAGTGATATATCTTTTGTGTTAAAAAATGGTTCCATAAATGTTACAATCATCTCTGTTCCGAAAAAACCCTTTTTTGTAAAGACATCAAAAATGTTTGTTAGGCTTATTTGAAAAACATTATCCCATGGTCTCCCTATTATATAATCAACTATAGTTTGCATATCAAACTTGAGGGCAATAAGTACAGAAAGGAGTGTCCCAGCCGATACAGAGTGTATCGTTTCTATCTCATTTTCATTCCATATACCATTTTCGTGTAATCTTTTTAGCGCACCTAAGAGACGAACTGATGCAGCCCCTCCTCCAGGCAAAACAAGGTGTTTGATTGTCATATTTTAGATTACGTAATACTTCTATTAATATATGTTGCATTCCGTTTATTATATTTTTTTCGTATATGAAATTATACAATGGATAATATATTTACTTTACACAAATACGAAAGTGAAGAGAGCGATTATAACTTGAACATAGATGATCTATACGAGAAGAAGAGAGAAAAAGACGAAGAACAATTAAAGATTTTTAGTAGAATGTTAAAAAGGGTTCATTCCCGGATCCAGACTACTTCAAGACAACGGGGTGCAGACAAAATATGTTGGTTTGTAGTTCCCGAACTAATGTTAGGTATTCCTTGTTATGATCAAGGAATGTGTGTCGCATTCATAATGGATAAATTAAAAACGAACGGGTTTAGAGTTCAATATTTTCACCCCAACACAATTATGATTACATGGCACCATTGGGTTCCTAATTATGTTATTCAAGAAATAAAAGAAAAGACGGGTCGGGTATATGACAACCAAGGTAATGACCTAACTCCAAAGCCTGATGTAGACTATGAAACAAATAGCAAATACAATATTGGAAATAAAAGTTCAATAATAGGTGATAATAGTCAAACCGGAACCAATATTGTATTTAAAGCAGGTGATAATGTATTCCAAAAATCTAAGCGACAATCGTATGCATCCAAAGAAAATGATAAAAAATATACACCGATCGATAATTATAAACCAAAAGGAAATATGGTATACGATGAAACATTTTTATTTGACATGAATAAGATCAAAAGTAGGACATAATCAAATGATTTGATTATACTGAACCAGGATTTTTTATTATTTCACGAAGTTTTTTAATATAGTCCATCTGTTTTTGGCTTGTATCAATTGCTTGTAATTCCACAATAGCCTCATATACTTTGATATTATTTAGATACTCGATACTGCATGACAGATTTATTTGATTTACAAGTTCTCTTACAGATCTTGTAAGTTCTTTTACCATATCTGCAGTAACAATAGAGGTTACCCTTACCTGGTCTGATATTGAATTATCAAACACAAATAGTTTGTTTAATATGATTGTAAGTTTGGATTGACGGATGTTAACATTAGAAACCATATTTCTTAAATTTATTGCATATGTTTCTAAAAGTCTATCTTTTGTCTTTTTTGATATCTGTGGCTGGTCACTTGTCTTCTTTCTAGGAGGACATTCGTATTTTTTACCCAGTTCATCATAACATTGATCCGCATTGAAATCACGATACTTACATATACTACTTTTATTGTAATCTGTTAAAGGTATGTCGCCAAATCTGTGTATGTTATCAGGAAGTGCCGATTTTCCTGTGAATATTGTGTAGAAATCTTGTAAGTTTTTTCTGTATTCTTCTTTGGTTTCGTCTGACATCCCGATAAACGCCCCGGTTTCAATATCATACTCGGAATCACAATATAGATCATATAACTCAGGAATATCTAAATGAGACTCCATTGAGTTATTACCTTGACGACATACATCACCACTGCCAGTAAGACTTTGTATTTTTGCCCCACAAAAACTTAATTTAGATAGAGCAAGATCCTCGCCGAATACATCTACATTATCGTCAAATATTGCTCCCGATTTAATATCCCCTTTATCATCTTTGTATTCATAACTAGGTCTGATTGCAGAAACAATAACAGAGTATATTTTAGCAATATTCAAGTATACCGACACAACCTGATTACACATAATGGGTTCATATTCAGTTTTGTTTTCTTTAAACATTGCATTATATTTTGCAAGTATATCACCCGTTGTTGCTCTTTTTGTAAATGCCTCGTTTGTAAGTTGGGTAATCTCTTTACACTTTCCTGATTTGTTTAAGTCTGAAAGGCTTTCCATGTTCATTGTTAATATATAATGAGCTACAATGATATCGAGAACATCGCCATATTGTAATTTAGACATTTCTTCGTCAGACACGGGGCGACCTCCTCCTTTTTGTTCATTTTGTTCATTTTGTTCTGATTTTGTAAAGTTGTTTCCCAT
>Ga0209533_1000960_pt1 | contig 27246 bp, 24 predicted proteins | sample COG_04_FD_184748 | JGI IMG/M metagenome (GOLD analysis project Ga0209533, IMG submission 184748) | Pelagic Microbial community sample from North Sea - COGITO 998_met_04 (SPAdes) (version 2) | ecosystem: Environmental > Aquatic > Marine > Neritic zone/Coastal water | place: Helgoland, sampling...
GGATGGCATGCCAAGCCGAAGCTCTCAAAAAGTTCCGTAAAGCAAGCGTAGGATGGCATGCCAAGCCGTAGCTCTCAAAAAGTTCGGTAAAGCATGCGAAGGATGGCATGCCAAGCCGAAGCTCTCAAAAAGTTCGGTAAAGCAAGCGTAGGATGGCATGCCAAGCCGTAGCTTGAGCGCAATATTTTACCGATCGGCCCGCCTACGCTTTGAGCTCAAAGCTTCGGCGTGGCATCCTTCGCTGTTCGCTGCGCTCAAGCGAAGGATGGTGGGCCCGGTGGGACTTGAACCCACGACCAACCCCGACTTTGTCGGGGCTGCTTTAAGGGTTGAAGCTCCTTATGCATTGCAGCGCTTTCTTCGAATTCTTCCAGCTTTTAAGTTTTGCTTCTAGAGTTCTGGCCTTAGCCATATCTTCAACGTTACAATAGGCGATTAAGCTTACAGGTAGACCGATGCGCTTTGTCGAATGAACCATGCCCGAGTTATGTCGTGTCACGCGTTTCTCAATATCCTCAGTGCAACCTATGTAGTAGCGTCCAGTTGTTCCCTGGAGGATGTAGACGGAGGCCATCGCTGAAATCTCATTGAAAGTGGTGGGCCCGGTGGGACTTGAACCCACGACCAAGGGATTATGAGTCCCCTGCTCTAACCACTGAGCTACAGGCCCGATTGGAAAAGTTGTTAAGAAAAGGTATTTTCGTGGCTCGTCGAACTAAATCGCAGGGGACTGGTCCCCAAGTCATTGCTTACGCAATGGATGTCGTCGCTGCGCTCCTCGGAACTAACCACTTCCGCCTTCGCCTGCTAGGCTACGGCGGACATGGAGCTACAGGCCCGATTGGAAAAGTTGTAAGAAAAGGTATTTTCGTGGCTCGTCGAACTAAATCGCAGGGGACTGGTCCCCAAGTCATTGCTTGCGCAATGGATGTCGTCGCTGCGCTCCTCGGAACTAACCACTTCCGCCTTCGCCTGCTAGGCTATGGCGGACATGGAGCTACAGGGCCCGCTTGGAAAGTGTGTTAGCAAAAGTGATTTTTGGGGTAGGTCGATACTTTTTCGTCATTAAGCTTAAAGCTTTATTTTTACGAAGCCACTTGCCCTGTGGGGGCTCCGTTCTAACGTGCTGATATGAAATGGTTGTTACCCCTTAGTGCTCTTTCGATTGGCTTGTTGCTTGGATGGTTTTTAGCGGGCTCGCCGAGCGCCGATTCAACGGCTCATGGGGCAAAAGGGAGTGGTGGACTGTCGGTAGTGGAGGTCACTCACCCGCAGGGAGACAGCTATGTTGAAAAGGGCGCAGCTGCGTCTGTAAGCGTCCGGGCGGGATCGCTGAAGTCCTTATCTGACACGGATGCGTGGCTGAAGGAACTTGAGGGGAAGGATCAGTTGGATCAAATGGAGGCTCTGCTGGCGCGTATGAAGTCGGCAGACACTGGGGACTTTGCCATGCTGATGGATGGCGTGCAGAAGTATCCGCGCTCATTGCGTTGGATGGCTCAAACGATGTTAGCAACAAAGTGGGCGGAATCGGACCCGCAAGGGATGCTGGTTTATATTGATAAGCAGCCAATGGACCAGCAGTGGGGCTTGCGGAATTCGTTTTACGGTGCCTGGGCTAAAGAGAATCCGCAGGTTGCCTATCAGTCGGCATTGAAGCTGAGCAATCAACGTGCGCAACAAAGTGCGATGCAGGCGGTGATTCAGACGGTCGCGGTAGAAGACCCGAGGGCAGCCGTGGAAATGGCTAAGAATATGCAAGAGTTGGGGCATCGAGCGGATTGGCTGATGCGGAATATTTACCAGACGTGGGCAAACGAGGATCTGGAAACTGCGAGGAGTGCCGCTTTAGCGATGCCTGATGGGCCGCAGAAAGTGCAGGCTTTGTCGGGTGCTTTGAATAATTGGATGCAGGACGATCCGATGGCGGCACTCGGATGGCTGGAGTCGCTTCCGATTGACGGGACGGTTTACAATTCAAAGAAGGAGGTCTTTCGGCGTTTGTTGAATCAAGATTTTGATACTGCGAAGGCATTTATTGAAGCGAAGTCAGACCCTATGGAGCGCCGTGAAGTTTTAGAGAGTATTTCGTTTAGTAATCTTTCATGGAAGAAGGATTTTGAGCAGATTGAGGCCATGTATCATTGGGTCGGCGAAGTGGCGACTGGGCAGGTGTATGATAATAAGGTTGGTGATGTAATGCGGGCTTTGGTGCAGGTGGATCGCGAACGCGCGGAGGCATTTGTGATGAACTTACCTGCTGGAAGCGCTCGTATGAACGCGATTGGTAGTTTCGCGCAGCAGATGGCGGAGCAAGATCCTGCCGCGGCGATTGAATTTGCGTCGAGTCTCGCCTATGAGGATGAGAAACGGCGGGCGTTGAGCAATATGGGCTGGCAAATTTCGCGCTACGGGGTGGACGCAGTGAAGACCATCGTGGCTCAGACCAGCGATTCCGATGTGCAGCGTGAGCTTGCTTCTCGCGTGGTGGCTGATTGGTCCAAGTATGATCAACCGGGAGCCTTGGAGTGGGCTGAATCGCTGGGAGACGATCAAGCGCGTAGCTCGGCGCTACAATCGGTATACAAAAATTGGATGCAGGCTGATCCGGTGGCGGCTTTGAGCTATTTGGAAACTTCGGTTGAAGAGGGCAAGCAAGCCAATTATTTGCGCAGCGGGTTTCAAGAATGGGCGCAACAGGACCCGCAGGCTGCTGTGGAGATGCTGGATCGCATCCCTGCTACATTGAATGAACAGCAAAATGCAGATATCTATAGCAGTGTGACACGGACTTTTGTGCGCCATGATCCGATGGCTGCATCGGAGTGGATCTCGACTTTAGAGCGCGGGATGAATCGCGATAAATCGGTGGAGACATTAACTCGAACCATATCGAAGACCGACCCCGAGGCTGGCTTTCTTTGGGCATCTACTATCGATAACGAGGATCTCCGCAAAAACTCGCTGTCTCAGTCGGTGCGCTATTGGGTGAAGAATGATATCGATGCGGCTTATGAGGCGGTGACTGATTCTAAGATCGAGGCAAGCGAGAAGGAGTCGTTGTTTCAAATGATTGAAAGTGCTCGGTGATTGCCCAGCTGAGCTGAGGGATTAAATACGTAGGGCCTTTGCTAGCAAAGCGCCGCCGTAGGATCAGTTGATTCACTTTGGTGTCATCGCGGCATCGAGCAAGCTCGAGCCCTACAGTTCAACTAGTTGAGTTACACTAGTGAACAGTAGCTTCAGCGAGATTTTCGATGCGTCGATGTGTATAATCTTTGAGAGGGCTTTACCGTAGGCTTCTAATTGTGGTCGGTGGCGCTCGCAGGCATCTTTGATTGTATTGTATTCATGAATACGATCTGTTTTATAATCGATAATCTCAGCGCGCTCGATTTTTCCTGAGGGTTCGTGGTGGAGCACGACTCGATCAAAAATACCATTGTAGAACTGATCGCCTTCGACGTAGCTAAAAGCACGCTCTCGCCAGACTGTGGTGGGTGTCTTTGGCTGAGTGAAGAGTCCTTTAATTTCTGGGTTTTCAAAGCAGGTGAGGAGGGCGTCAGTGACTTCTGTGGTGCCGACATTCTTGTCGTTCTCACTGAGCCATTCAATTTGTTCGAAAGCATCGTGCACCTTGCTGCCGAAGGTCGTTGCTTGCTCGCCGAGTTCGAAAGCTTTACCAGCGTCTTGCTTGAATCTTTTTCCCGCTGAAGGACGCGCAAGCTGCAGCCGTGGGTGTGCCGGTTCGAAAGTAGGAGTGGCTCGTGGGCGGTGGGTGGTGGGTAGTGTTTCCTTTGAAGGTGCTTTAAAGGTTTCGTGCCAGTTCGGGTCGCCTGTGCTCCAAAGTAGTGGGTATTTGAACATTGAACGTCCAACGTCCAATTTTGAATCTTTAATGTGGAAGAGCTCCGTTGGCGTCGCAGTATCGCCTAGTATATCTCGGAGGTAGCGCACGGTTGAGCCTTGGTGCGCACCTTTGGGATCGCTGATCATGTAGAGCGCACGCTTGGCTCGGGTCATGGCGACGTAAAGCGTGCAGAGGTTACCGAAGCCGCGCTGGCTTTCGCTTTGCTCTAGGAATTTTTCGAGAGTCGGATCGGCGCGCATCAACTCTTTCTTGATCGGTTCCATCACCCACTCTGCATTTCCTTGACCGTCGAGTAGTGGGCTAATGCGACGTTCGCTGCGGACGGTCTTATCTTCGTTGACGAGTATCACGACATCATACTCCAAGCCCTTCGATTTGTGGATCGTCTCGACGATGATTGCATCGTTTACAGGGCAGTCGCCACTTTGACTGTTTTGTAAGAATTCGTGTAGCCCGTCGATGTCGCGTCGTTCCTCAGTGTCGAAGTCGCGTGCTTTGGCGACCAAGCTTTCGAGTCGTTCGCGGTGGCGATGGTCGTCGTCAGGCAGGTGGCTAGCGATGCGCTTAGCAGCCCAGCGCACCGCGGCTTCGTTGCTGGTTGACAGGAGTCGTGCGCGGAGCTCGATGGCAGAGTCTGCAAGTGGCGTGCCCTGAGTGGAGACGTCAATCATTCGTAAGTAGCCCAGCGCATGTGGATCGCTGGGATGTGCCGCGAGACGAATCAGTGCGAGTAGTGCGACGCCAGCCGCATTATCGATCGCGGGTTGAATTGCGGAGCCGGTGTGCACCGGAAACTTGCTATGCTCGCGTAGATATTCGGCAATTTCGGTAGCGTCTGAGTTTTTACGTGCAAGGACGCCGACGCTCATTCCTTTGCTAATCGGATCTAAGTCGGTGAGTAGATGGAGTATCTGCTGGTTGCGGGTGACGTCTTCTTCCTTGGTGGCTTCAATCCAGCAAGCGAAGCCGCTGCGGTCTTTCGTTGTTGGTGAGGCTGCGTGTGTTTGCCACGCTCGCGCCCAGCGTGCGGAAGCGTCCTTCGAAAAGTGTTCGGTGATGGCTGCTTGATCCGAAAAGACTTCATTGACGGCATCTAATACGGGTTGTGCGGAACGCCACGAAACCGAGAGCGGTTGCTTCTGAATGTTTGGATACTGAAGCTGGATATCGTGAAAGAGGCGATCATCACTATTTCTCCAGAGGTAAAGGCATTGCTTGGTATCACCGACATAAAAGAACGAGCGCTCGCCGGAAGCATCCTGCACGATCTCATCGATTAGATTGGCAACGACATCCCACTGGGGGCGACTGGTATCTTGAAACTCGTCAAATAACCAGTGGTCGAATTGACCATCCAGGCGGAAGTCCATCAACTGGCGGGTGGCATCATCTACCTGACCCATCGGCGAGCCTTCATTCTGCGGTGAAAGCAAATGCGTGAGGTCGGCGAATGCGAGTCGCCCCGGGCGCCTCACCAGCCTGTCGTAGTTTTCATGATAGGCTTCGAGTATGCGGTGAACGCCTTGTGTGTTTTCAAGTGCGCGTTTTAAGTGATGCCATACGATGGCACGTAAGCAATCCGCCAACGCTGAAGAGGTTGGACCACTTAAATTTAGTTGGTTGTTTTTACCACGACCACATTGAATAACGGTTTGGCCAGCAAGGATCTCGTCGGCTTGAGCTAGGGCACGGTCTAGCAATGCATTGGTTTTTTCTTCGGTAGGATACAGTTGAAGTTTAACTGCGAGGGTTTTGAAATCGTTTCGTTGGCTGGCGCTCAGATCATCTGGGAGCATCGAGAGCAAATGTGATCCCAGTTGATCCCAGTCTGTATTCGCTGAAGTTTTCCAAGGGCAACCGCTGGGCCAGATGGTATTTGCATCTCCCCAGAGTGCGGCTTGTGGCGCATCGAGATAGAGCGCGTAAAGCTGCTCGATAAACTCTGAAACGACGCCTTCGACACTGCGTTTTTCTTGCCCGTAAGTGGCTTGTTTGAATGCATGCCAAAATTCATTGAGCTCTGCAGTGAGCTCGCCTGAGCTATGGACGATACTGTCGCGCACTTCATTACGCATGCGCGGCTCACTGCTTTGATCGAGAAGGTTGAGGTTTCCAGAGAGCCCGAGCTCAAGGGAGAACGCCGAGACGACACGAAAGAAGAAGCTATCAAGTGTTTGTAGGTTCAGCTGATGCATGCTGCGGATGAGCAGTTGCAGGAGGTGGTGGTAGCGTGCGGAATCAGCAGTGATGCCGAGTTCTGTCGAGAGGGCAGATGCATTGGTAGGGGATTCGGCTGCGGTGCAAAGCTTCTCAATGATCTTTTGAAAGAACTCACCTGCAGCCGTCCGCGTAAAAGTCAGTGCGACGATGCGCTCTGGCTGTTCCGCAAGGTGAAGTAGATATATAAAACGGTTGGTTAACTGGTAGGTCTTGCCAGAACCAGCCGAGGCTGAAATCGCGATATGTTCGAGAGAGTTCAAATTGAAATGTTTTTAGGCAGAATGATTGTTCGACAGAATTATTTTTGATGGAGTGTCATGAGCTTGATCTCATGGTTGTTGAAATTGAGCCATTGTAAGTGCTTTAAATTTGTCGAGTGTAGGAAACGGGTGAGGTGGTTTCGATACGATGGAATGCCTTTTTTGATAGATGAAATATGCAGTCCGGTATCAGGGCTCAGAAGGCAGGTTTCGTGTTCTCCTACTTTCTCTGAATTGATGAACAGATCTACTTGTTGTGATGGTTGACCGTTACTGATCAGTTCAATGAGGGCTTGTCGGTATAAATCTACGTGTAGATGGGAGCCCCAGTCGTCCAAAATTTCTGATACTAAGTCTTTAAGTATTACGCATTTTTTTGACTCGGCATGCCAATCCTTGGTGTCGATGTTGAACAAATGCCGATCTCGACTCTTGAGTGAAGTAGAGACGAAACGGTATTCCACTGAGCTCGGGCGAAAGTTTATTAATTTCCCGTGCTGTATACCTAAGAGCAGTAAATAATTTAGGAGCTGTGCTTCATGGGCATTGTTCAGTGCGCTTGTCGTTTTTATTTCATAAATGGCTCCATTCTGAACCAATAGGTCAATGAAGAAGGATTTTGCGAACGTGGAGAGTGTGGCTTTAACTTCCACTTCCCGTTGGCACTCTATTTGTGATTCGAGAGAGGCCTTCGCTAAGCATGTTTGATAGACTTTTTCATCGAGTAGTCGGCCTATCTGATTATGGATTTTGAAAGCTTTCCCCATTATCACATGATCAACCTGATGAAACGAATCTTGGTTTAGGGCAGTTGTTGTGACTGTGCTAATAATGGGCATACGCTAGAGTTGAATGATTCTGTCGAAAAATGATTCTGTCTAATTCACGTCTGATTTGAATTGGTAGTTTTTAAACGCATCTACATCTACGGAGTTTTCGATGCCGTCGGGGAAGAGGGGGGCGAAGTCGTCATACTCGGCTCTAATGTTTGGATTGGGTGGCCAGAACTCGCCTGCTTTGATCTTTTTGATGATGGCGCCTGCGCACGCTTCAGCACTGGTGAGATGGCTGTCGGTTAAATCTTCCCAACGGGCGATGCCTGACTTATCTACCGTTTTCGCTAAGTTGATATATGCTGCGGATGGACGTTCTTTGCCGCTTTCTTTTTTTGAAAGGAGATATAGCGGGAGTTGGAGGTCAGTCCAATAGTAGCTTTTGCCTTCGTGTTCGAAGAAGGCTTCATCAGGAAGGTGCTTCAACGCACCTTTTTTAGGAACCGTCGCGAGGTGGGCTTTTTGCGGCGTCTTAGGCGTGTCAGCAGTTTTGTAATCAATGAGTTCGATTCGATCGTCTCGTTGGTCAATACGGTCGATCGTCCCCTTTATCGTAAAATCGTCCACCTCGATTTTAAAAGGCGCTTCGGTATCTAATATATGGATACTCCCATTTAATTTTACATCTTCGATCTGATGTTGGCAGAAGGCATGGATGCGTGCCATGAGTGCCTCGCGTTGCAGGCGTAGGGCAAAGGATAGTCTCTTCCCGTAACGGTGCTGTATCGTGTTGTCGGCGATCTTGTGGAGTTCTTTGACTAGTGTCGCCTCTTGAGTCTGTCCGTCGATGGTTTGGCCTTTGAGGTGAGACAGTGTGTCGTGAAAAAGAGTGCCGAACCTTGCTGGTGTGAGCTCCCGGCTTTTTACGTCTAGGGTGCGCATCTTTAAAAGAGTCCGCAGGAAGAAACGGAATGGGCACTCTAAGTAGTTTTTAAGCGCGCTGACAGAAATAGACTCTGGCAGTGGCAGGTCAGGAGGTGGGGATAATTTCCATGCTAAGTTATACGTAGTATGCGAATTCGCTGGATCAATCTCACGGAACAGTTGGCGGGTGCGAGGTAAGAGTGTTTCTGGCGCTCCGAGAAACAAGAGGCGAGAAGGTCGTAGTGGTGTGGTATCGGCTGCTGTTTGCGGAATAAGCAGGTCGATACGGCCCGCCTGATTGGCTCGGCGACGGCAGAGGGCTTCGAGTAAATAGGCATCGCGCGCAAAACGCATTGCATTCGTGCGCAAGCCAAGCGCTTCGCGGAGGGTTTCGGGTAAGAAGGCATCGCCGATCACGGATTCAGGAACTTTGCCTTCGTTGAGGCCAGCTAAGATTAAGTGAGGTGCGTCGTTCCAGAGGAGTTCGAGCCAGCCGAGTAGGTCGTGTGCGTCGCGTGGCCGATCTGGATATACCTTGGCACGCTTCAAGTTGCTGCGGAAAGCTTCGCGGCTAAAGTCACTGGGTAGATTGCGGAATGCTTGTTCAGTTTCGCTGCAAGCTTTCAGAATGCCTTGAATCGCTTCCGCTCGTTCTTTCCATGGGATCTCGGCAGTGCCTTTGCTTTCGACTTCTCGATTTGCGTAAATGGATCGTAGGATACGTGCGAGTGATTCGGCGAACGGAGCTTTGCCTGAGAGTTCACGTGCCAGTTTCGCGATGGCTTTGAGGGCTAGGTGCAGGTCCGCGTAGTAATCATTATCATAGCCCGAAAAATGAATTAAGGATTGGAGGTCGGCGGCGAGGTGTTGCTCGAATAGCTTGTCGAGTTTGCGTAGCCGATCTGACTGGTCGTCTTGGCTGTTGAGCCAATGGTTAATGTCTGGGTGTTGTAATAAGCTGCGAACTGTCGTCGTGCTCTGGTCGTTGCAAAGCTGGCAGAGGAGTTCCGTCAAACGGCCGACACCTCCGTCTTGAACGCTTCGACCCTCTGGATCGTAAGAGGCAATGCCCTGCGCTAATAATTCATCCGCGACCACTGGGTTTAAGTCGGGGTCGGCGATGCCGAGTAGGGCGGATTCGGGCTCTGCTGATTGGATGAGCTGAGCGATCGAGGTCGCGGTGGCTTTGGGGTCGGCTAAGGTCTGAAAGTGGCAATCCCATGCTTCGAAATCAAGTGGGCGTGTTTGCCAGACTTGTGTGAGTGGACGTCCCCAGTCATCAAAGTGTTCGCTTGGGCCGTAGGTCCACACTTCAACGGAGAGCTGTGAGGTAGCTTTTTCGATGGCTTTTAAAGGCAGTGGCTGAGGATCGGGGGTAGCGGCGAGAATGATGGCTTTGACGTGGGCGGGAGCCACGTAGTTCTCTGCAGCCTCACGTCGTGCTTGCTTCGGGTCCGTCAATTCGCGGTGCTTCAGTTCGTCAATGGCTAGGCCTTCTAAGCGTGCGAGCTGTCGCCAACGTTCAGGCTCATGGCCTCCTTCGCAGGCCCGCTCTGCCGCAGTAGCGAAATCGAGACCTTCTTCACCTAGTTCGCTCCGAAGTTGCATTAAGCGCTGCGCCATACCCAGTTTCCAGCCTGTGCTAATTGTCGGTGCTATGGGGAAGAGGGCGCTAAAGTGGGCAAAGTCGATGCTGCTCAGGGCAGAGAACCAGGCGGCGGTGCTGCTTTCTTCACTGGCAAGTGCGTCGCTTTGGATTACATTCCCAAGCAGTTGATCGGGTGTGATGATTTCAGGCGGAAAGAGTCCACGATCTTGCTTTGAAACTGCAAGTGCAAGGGCTTCAAGCAAGCGACGTCCAGCCTGCTTGGTGGGCACAATGACCATAGTGTCGCTCAAGTCGACGATGCCAGACTCTACATTTGCAAGTAGACGTTTGGTGACTGCTGGTAAAAGTGGAGAATTCCAGTCAAGACTGACTTTAGTGGGCATGTGGACGAGGTTGTAAGCTGCGTGATATGAGTGCGAGCGTTTTGAGGCACTTTCTATCAATTTTTATCGTATAGATTTTGAATAACTTAGGGAGTCGAATGTGCATCTACGTGGTTTCTCGATGTCGAATTCAGGGATGATCTTCTCTTTAGGTAAGACTATCGGTCAGTTTCTTTTGGAGGGGTTCTGACCTAGTCTAGGTGCGAGTTCGATTTATGCAAGGTGGACTCCTTAGAGGATTACTGAATTAAATAACCTAACGACTAAAGGTAAGTTAAAAATTAATTGACTTGTTGCATTTTGAGGTCTTTTACGAAGTCGGAATCACTCATTCTGTTAAACTTTATGCTAGACCTAAATGACCCTATTGCCGATTTGCGCACTTGCTTTTGTGAGGTGTGGAAGCGTTACACAGATGGAGATGTCAAGGGTGCTGAATTGCGACTCAATGAGGTGGTTCAGTCGGATGAATGCCGCGATATTGAAATAGACCAGATGCAACAGATTCTAATGGAAGAGCGACAGCGTTGGGAGACGATTCGTATGACTGCAGATTTAGTGATGATGCGCCTGAATGAACAAAGTAATCCGCATTCGGTAATGCTCAAGGGAGCACCGACACCTCAACATGAACGCTCTGAAGTTACTAAAGCCAAGGAGTCGCGACCTGAAGCGCTTAATTCTGGGACGACGCTGGATCTCGCTGGAATGATTGATGATATGCTCAGTGATGAGCGTCAAAGCGCTTAGATTTTTTAGAACAATTGAACCAATAACTAGAACCCAAAAACAGATGATGAAAACAGATACGCTCGACCCAATTACTGAAGAACCTACCACCGATACCGCCTCCAAGCCGAAGCTGAATGGCAGCTCAAAAAAGAAAGAACTCATTTTTGTAGGTCTTGATTTGGGCACAAATACATCGTTCATACTTTCAGGTCACGAGAGTTCATCCGATTACAGCGTGAGTAAATTAATGCCTTCCGTGGTTGGTTATATCCGCGATGGTTTAGTCAATGGTATCTTGCCGACTAGCAAAGAAGTGTTTTTTGGGGATGATGCGCTTCAGAATAAATTACATTTGGACTTAGTCTGGCCACTCAAGGATGGGGTGATCAGTGATGTGAAAGCCACGCGTGATTTGTTGCGTCATATGCGTAACAAAGTGGATGCCTCTGGTTCTGCGGAAATACGTGCAGTGATCGGTATGCCTGCAAATACCAGCGTGCAATCTAAGGAAGTGCTGCGCAGTGCAGTAACGGGTGTATTTGATCGCATTTTGATAATCCCCGAACCGTTCTTGGCAGCGTTGGGCTATCGGGAGGATTCACGTTTGAGTGAGCCTCACTATGTGGATCCCGTGCAAAACTCTTTGTTCGTCGATATTGGTGCAGGCACGACAGATCTGTGTCTTGTGCAAGGCTATTTCCCGCGTAAAGAAGATGAACTGAGTTTTCCGTATGCAGGTGACACGATTGATAACGCCATTGCTCGCGGACTTGCGCAGGTGTATCCAGACATGAAACTATCGCTCTTGCAAATTCGTGACTTGAAGGAGAACCATTCCTATGTCGGGGGAAGTCGTCGCCCGATTGATGTGAATGTAGTGGTTGGCGGCAAGACGCAGGTGATTGAGGTGGCCGATATTGTCGGCACGGCGTGCAATGAATTGCTGGATCGAATTTTCGAATCAGTGAAGGCATTGATTGTTAGCGCACCATCAGAGTCTGTAGTCACTTTATTACAAAATATCCTCATTACTGGAGGCGGTAGTCGTATCAAGGGGATCGATACAGAGCTTCAAAAGAGGTTGGTTGATGAGGGCTTTGCAGATCCGCGTGTTCGCGTAGTCGGGGAAGATTATAAGCGCTACGTGGGATTGGGGGCAATGAAAGCTGCTCGTGCGGCACGTGATACTCAGTGGCAGATACTTTTTAATTAGCACAATTGTTTGTAGTCAGGGCACTGAGTTCGTTTGTGTGCACTTACTATACTAGGGGGGATTGCCCACAGTCTATTGACTGTGGGCAATTGGGTCTATTTACCTAAGATTAATTTCAAAATCTTCCAATTCAACAGGCACTCCAGTGCGAGGTATTGGTAGATGGCGACGATGCACCAATAGAGGATGCGGTAGCTGCGTTTGGACGTTTTGTGGCGAAATTGTTGTTGAGCGAGGTAAGCGGCAGGCCATCCACCGATGAGCTCCAACAGGTGGAGCACTTTCTCTGGGATACGTTGACCTTTTTTCTGAGCTTGGCGTTTGTCGTGCCAATAGAATCCGAACGTGATCAATGAGACTACGAGGATGTAGCCGACTGTGATATACCAAACGACTTGTTCGAAAGACCGCACTACGACCAACACGGGAAGTATGATCATCAGGAGAAATATCGGGAGTCGTTTCATTGTAAAAATGAGAGTATTTAGACAGAATGATTATTCGACAGAATCATTACCAGTGATTGTGGAGTCTCCGTCGTTTTCAGAATTATTCTGTCGAAAAATGATTCTGTCCGATATGCAGAGCAATGAGTTCATTGGAGAATTTACAGATCCGCTAATATCTCGCGCAGTTCCTCTGCGGGATCATCGTGGTGCTGCTCGACCGCTAGCTTTAGAGAATACTCTAGTATGGGTTTAGCTGCATCTGCTTGTCCGTGTTGGAGCATTGCTTTGCCGAGTAGGATACGTGGAAGCATCCAGTCGTCGCGAGAGTCTGCGCAGCGTTGTAGGTGCTCAATGGATGCTTCCGTGCTTCCTTCTTCGTAGAGGGCTTGTGCGAGACTGAAGCGGAAGAGCATGTTGTCGGGCTTGGCCTCGACTTTGGGTAAGAAAATTTCAGATTTTTTCACGTTATTCGATGATGATGACTATGATGGTGATGTTATCAGGTCCTTCATTGGCATTTGCGCTCTCTACGAGTGACCGAGCGATTGCTTCGGGGGTGCTCTCGGCTTCGAGCAGGCATTGGATTTGTCGGTCGGTGAGGACTTTATTGAGTCCATCGGTGCAGAGCAGGATACGGTCGCCGGTCTTCAGTTTGATGCGAGTCTGATCGACGCGTAGCTCTTCTTGCTGCCCGACGCAGCGAGTGAGCGTGTGAGGGTATTCTCGCGGCATTGAGTCGCGTGCACCTTCACCGAGTTGATTGATGAACTCCTGCTCCATAGTATGATCAATGGTCAGTTGTTCCAGTTGGCCTTCCCTTAGATGGTAGATTGCTGAATCGCCGACGTGAGCGATTAGGAACTGGTCCTTAACAATCTGCCCAATGCTGAGCGTGCTGCCAGATCCTGTAAGCGGGTGTGCTGCTAAGCCCTCTCTGGTAACAATACGATTGATTTCTATGATGAGTTCCGCGAGGTCGGGGCGCTCTTCCTCAGAGTCCACATGCGCAAACGTCTTGGTGAGCAACTCGACGATTCGCTGACTTGTTTCAGCTCCGCCAGGGAGTCCACCAAGTCCATCTGCGACCGCAAAGGCACTATGTGCTTCGTCGATGAAGAGAGCGTCTTCGTTGCTTGAGCGTTGTAAACCGCAATCACTGATGCCGTGGACTTTGATGTTCATGTGAGAGGTGAGAGGTGATTAAATGGTGAAATAACTAACTATCAAATACTGTATTGCGATTTTCTCGATTGAAGCGTTGGTAATCGGGTATAGGGAGGGCTTCGATGAAGCGTGAGCCGTAGGGCTTAGTTACGATTCTGGAATCGAGTATGACGATGCTGCCAGTATCCTCGTGGCGACGGATGAGGCGTCCAATACCTTGGCGAAATTTAACCAGTGCATCGGGCACCGTCATCTCGGCGAAGGGGTTGCCGCCGCGTTGTTGAATGTATTCGCTGCGGGCTTCCATAACCGGGTGGTTGGGATTTTCAAAGGGGAGTCGCGCAATGATTACTTGCGAGAGTGCAGGCCCGGGGACATCGACGCCCGTCCAAAAGCTATCCGTGCCGAAAAGCACACCATTGCCTGCAGCGGCGAATTGCTGAGTGAGCTCGGTGCGGGCAAACCCATGGCCTTGCGTGAAGAGGGGGCGTTTGATCTTCTTGAAAAAAGCTTCTGAGCGCTCGCGCACTTGGCGTAGATCGAAGTGGCTAGTGAAGAGCACGAGGGTGCCACCTTCGACGCGGCGACTGCACCAGCAAATCATATTTGCGAGGTAGTCGAGGTCGAGCCGCCCTTGTCCGGGTTCGGGAAGCGGTGCGTCGGTGGCGACGTAAATCTTGCAGTTTTTCTTGTAGTTGAATGGCGAATACTCGACTTGTGTTTCAGCGACCTCGGCACCCGCTTTTTCTTGGAAGGTGTCGAGGTTGGATCCATCAGAAAGGGTGGCACTCGTGAGCACTGCTGCGGTGCCGCGCTGGAAGATGTGTTTGCGCAGGTAGGGCGCGACATCTAGAGGGGCGCTGCGGAGGGTGACAGTCTGACCCTTTTTACCGCTTCGCTCTAACCATTGAACGTGGTCGTCTTCAGCGAACGCAATGAAAGCATTGATCGCATCGCGATAGCCCATGATGCGACGCCTGTGGTCGCGGAGCTCGTCTTGGACGCGTTCATCATCGCTCTTTTGGATGAGTGCGCCGAGGCGTTCTGCGACCTCCTTGAGTGGACCAGAAAGGATGTTGTCGCAAAAGTCGGGGTCGTGGAGTCGAAGGATCGGTTTCTTGGTGAGAAAGGTGTCACCTAGATAGCTGAAGAATTCATGCGTTGCGCCGATGGCATTATCTACTGCATCGTGATCCCATTTTTGGCCGTGTCTGCGGAGGATTCCGCGGTTGGTGCGTGGGTTATACACGCGCTTCAGCGCTCGATCCACGGCGTAGGAGCTGATATGCGCGCCGAAGTGGTCCGTCGCAATGGCAGGGATACGATGTGCTTCGTCAAGAACCACAAAGTCATCGGCGAGCAGGATGCCTTTCGCTTCTTCTGCCGGGGGCATGCCTGCATTGATGAGTGCGAAGAGTAGACTGTGGTTCACTATCACGCAATTAGCCGAGAGCAGTTGTTTGCGTGCGCGTTGATAAAAGCAGGTGTTGGGGTCGCAGTTTTTACGCGAGCAGGTAGAGCTTTCGGCATTGATTTCATCCCAGACGGTGGGCAGTGGCGGTGGGCTGAGCTCCTGCACGAGTCCGTTGGTGCTGGTGGACGACCAGTTCGCCATGCGGATGAGTTCGGTTTTTTCTTCGTTGGCAAGGAGTTCTGTCTGTTTGTTGGATTGAGCGTCCTTGAGTGCATTACTGAGTCGTGTGCTACAACAGTAGTTGCCCTTGCCGACCATGAGCGCGGTTTTGAATTTGGCGTAGCGGTGTAGCTCGGGGACGGTATTAAAAAGCTTTTCGCAGATTTTTAAATCCTTCTCTCGAATTTGCTCTTGGAGGCTGATCGTATGGCTGGAGATGATAAATGGGCGCTCGGTCTCGATGGACTGGATGATGCCAGGGATCAAGTAGGCGAGACTTTTGCCAACACCCGTGCCGGCTTCGAAGAGCAGCGGATGGTCGCTTTCAAGCGCGCTCGCCGTGGCAATTGCCATCGCGCATTGCTCGGGCCGGTGGTCCAACTTAAGTGAGGTCTGCAAGGAACCGCCTTCCTTGAATATGGACTCTATGAGCGCAGTCAAGTAGCCCGCCTTGCGGGGGGCTGCGCCTGAGTTTTCAATAAGACCGATCATGTGTTATCAGTGAATTTGTTCTTGTTAATAAATAGCTGAACAGGTTTTCACTCTTTTGCAAAGCCTTGGATGCCTCAAGTGTATCTTATTCATAATCTTCAATACAGGAGTCAGACGAAGGCCTGCCGTAGCTGGCGAAGCAATTCAGAAGACAGGAGACAGTCCTTGACCATGAAGTAATTGTGGAATCGAGGCACTCGTTATTGTTATGACGTTTCAAGTTTCGTAAATCGTTCGCATTCAATTCTGAATACTGAATCCTGTCTTCTGGCTACTCTTTTAAGGATAATGGAGTGATTCCGAAAGAGAGCCTCCGGCGGTGTTTTATGGTTGGTTCGATGAGTAGTTATGTGTTCCTTGGACAGTGCATATTCTTGCTTCAGCTCTTGGTGATCACTGGCAAGTGACATCGAAGAGAGGCATTGGATCCTACCCTTTAAATAAACTGACCTATGAATAAATATTTCGTAACTGTTTTACTGTGTGCTTCGTGTGTATTTGCGAGGGCGGATACTCGACCCGTTTTTAATATATCCAAAGACCTTTTGGTGGCTCAGTTTGATAGTAAGCCAGATCCAGACGATCTCCATGCGCAAGCAGCCTTGGGTTGTATGCTCATTCATAAGGATTATGCGGGAGTGAATTATTATGCAGTTGCAGGCGCCTATGGTATTCAGAAGGGCCCCTTCCTAGATTCGGATACACTTTTCGATATGGCATTCGGTGATCATTGGACCGATGCGGATGATGATTGGATCGGTTCTGTGACAGGGATCGCTGAAAGAGTGATCCCTGTCTTAGAAAACGGGGGTAAGGTTTGGGTTCAAGAAGCGGGACAGTCGAATATCACTGCTGATTGGATTTTTGAAATTTTAAAAACAGTTCCGGCGGCAACTGTGAAAGCGAATGTGATCGTGGTGCAGCATAGTCAGTGGAATGAAAAACAAACTGCGAAGGCTGACTTGGTTTATGTGAAAAACACTGCGACGTATTTCGCAATTGACGATGGCAATGCAGCTGTTGGGGCCGATTGGGGCGACCGTGGCCCTTACACTACGCTCGAGTATCGGAGCAAAGATACTAAATTTCTGGCACAGGCAAAGGCTTCTTCGAATGAGAAGGCCCAGCAATTGTGGACGGAAGCGGATCGTATCATCGCCGCTTATTACCCAGACGGGTATCCCCATGAATGGTCTTACATCCACTTTGGTGGTGTCGATTATTCAGACTGTGTAGAAAACTGGTGGATCCTTAGCGATGAAATTCCCGGCAACGATAACGATGGTTTCTGGGCTAAGTATGTGATGAATGAGCCGCCGATTGCTGAATGAGAGGGACACGACTTCTCAATAACAACACTCTCTTGCGGGTCGCTGATGCTTTTGGGAAAAGGCAGAATCATTTTGGAGAGTGGAAATTGATTATTGCGTATGAGTAGTCATTATTCTGCCAATAAATCATTTACCTAAAATACGGAATGATGGGTTCAACGAATCGCTTTTTGCAGCGGGCAATTCTCCACATCAATCCGAGTGCCATTGCGATAGCTGTCGAGTAAGCGCTTCGATTCTTTGGCCAGTAAGCGGCGAGTCTCACGCCGAGCGCCTTTGACCGTCGGAATGTGCATGTGGTCGTAGGCGGTTGTTTGGTGACGTAGCCATGCGATGGTCGCCGCCTCTGCGCGTTGCTCGATCGGGATACGCTTGGTGCGGGCGACAGTGCCACTGCCTACTGGGGTGGCATGCGCGGAGATCAATCCTGCTAAGCGATTTGCGAGTAAGTGGTAGCGTGGATGGAAGTTTAAATGGCTCCGTAAGGCCTCGGTGAAATCTTCCACATAGCTCAGTTCAGCTTTTGCACGTCGCGCACGACCCGCATCTAATTGTTTTTGATAAGCTGGGTCTTGCTTTTCAAGATTACGAGCTAGTTGCAGCGCAGCGATCCGGTCGGCTGGCGCCCAGATCCCGCGTGAAAATTCCTTTCGGCCTTTCTTCTCTTTTACGGTCCAATCAGGTCCGTCGGCTTTGATGCGTCGACTCAATGCGGCGTCACCTGGGAGGAGTCGGTCCCAGTCGTCTGGCACCGCCAGTAGTTCACCTTGTTGAGTGACTACATGACGTGGTTTGGTCGAGGGCCGAACGGTCAGGCTTTCGTGCATCGGCTCAGAGGATCGCGAGGTTTAGTCGAACTGTTGCTTGAATTGTTCAAACGCAGCTTTGAATTCTGAAAGTTCAGTTTCTAAGTTGCGGACTTTGCTTTCGAGTGCATCGATACGTGCGTTTCGGTTTTGAACTGCGGTCATCGCAGATCCTGATGGGAGTTCTACTTGTTGGACTTCGCCGTCAACTTCGCCGCAGAGCAGGTGTTGATAGCGGGCTTCTTTCTGGCCAGGAGCTTGTGGGAGTTTGCGCCAAAGTGGTGGGTCGATTTCTTCAATTAATTCACGGAGTTCTTGTTCGACTGCTTCGGTGTCGAGGAAGCTATGCATGCGTTCTGTGCGTGCACGGAGTTCGCCAAGCGTTTGGGGGCCACGCAAGAGGAGAACTGTGAGCAGTGCTTTCCCTGCTTTAACCAAGCCTAACTTTTCATCAATATTGTGTCGAAATTTAGGCACTCGTGAACCTGCACCGTCGATTCGAAAGGCGAGTTGCTTCGCGCGCAAGCCTTCGATCGCTTCAGCGATGGTTTCTTCGTCGTAGTCGACCACTGGCTGCCGATTGGTCTTTTGATTACACGCAGTGATTAAGCTGTTGAGCGTAAGCGGGTATATGTCCGGAGTGGTTGCTGCTTTTTCTAGTAAGCATCCAAGCACGCGGGCTTCTTCGTGGGTCAATAAATCAAGATTCTCTAAGTCTTCGGACATCTGTATACGCTTCGTGGGTTCATTCCTTGTGACAAGTGTTAAAGCTCATGTATCGGTCTTACTCGTAATCTTATTCTTAATCCTAATCTTCCCGTGTGGTCGCACGACGAACGCTGTTTGAACCGTTAATTTACGTGAATTAACGTTAATCCGATCAGGCGTGTTTTAGAATCACTGATTACGCAGATAGGCGCAGATTTATAACATTGGAGGGTCGGGAAGTGTATCATGTTAAAATGTATCCTTGGGGGCGTCGGGCTCCGTCCTGACATTACGTCCGATTAATTTACACTTTCGATTTGTGTTTCTCGAGAGCCAGACGCTCCCGAAAGATTCACTGTTCGCCATGAGCGTGGAGGATTAAGATTATGATTAAGCGTAGGATTAAGACTCTACAATTCGCTTCGGATCGAATGCACTGCTTGTATGAACATAGAGCCAGATACTTTTGTGGACCTTCCAACTGCGCGCGGACCGATGCGCACGCATCTATTTGTGCCAGTGGGCGAGGGGAGGCATCCTTCGGTGATTTTCTATTCGGAGATCTATCAGATGACAGGGCCGATTCGTCGGATGGCTTCGGAGCTGGCAGGGAATGGCTTTTTGGTCGCGGTGCCTGAGGTGTATCATGAGTTTGAGGAACTTGGCTCGGTTTTGGCCTACGATGCGGCTGGCACGGAGCGTGGTAACGAGTTGAAGTTTACCAAGGAGATTGAATCCTTTGACGAGGACTCGGTGGTGCTTTCTGAGTATCTTGCGGCGCATCCGCGTAGCACGGGTAAGGTGGGTAGCTTTGGAGTGTGTCTCGGTGGTCACCTAGCGGTGAGAGCAGGTTTTCAACCTGCCGTCTCGGCAGTCGGTGCGTTTTATCCGACGGATATTCACTCGGGGACACTGGGTGCGGACAAGCAGGACGATACGCTCGCTCGTTTTGAAGGTGTGACGACACCCTTCATGTTTGTGTGGGGCCGGCAGGATCCGCATGTTCCACTTGAGGGGCGTCAAAAGATTGCCGCACGCCTTGAGGAGGTTGGTGCTGATTACGAATGGCATGAGTTCAATGCAGCGCATGCGTTTCTTCGCGATGAAGGACCGCGCTATAATCCCGCGGTCGCTCGAAACTGTCAGGCGCTGTTGTTGCGCTTTTTTGGTGAGAAGTTGCGGTAGTTCATTCATTTGTGGTGTCTTCGCTTGCGAAGGCCTTTTCGAGAGGAAGTGCTGCTCGCTCGGGGGCCGTTGCAAGCAACGACGCCACTGGGGTGATTCTTCGAAATTCAGTAAAGCGCTTTTCGGTGTTTTTAATACACGCCGAAAGCTAGATCCCAGATGCCGATGCCAGCCAGTGGGATCAGCGCCCAGATGATTGGTATTGGGAAGATCGGTAGTTTGAGCCTGAATTTGAATAGCTGGGTGAAGCTTATATTCCACAGGAGTAGGATGCCGTAGAACACGATCAGTTCGTAGCGTGTGTCTTCGATTGCATCACCACATACGATGAGAATTAAGAGCATGGGAATGAGGGCGCCCAACGCGAAGCCTCCGTAGCCTAGGAATACTGGATACTCGACGAATCTCTGGAAGTGACTTGGGAGAGGATTCGTTGCATCGTTTTTAGTTGTGTCGGCCTTGGGGGCTGGTCCCTTGGTAGTCTGAGGAGGTGCGGCAGGTCGGCGTAATGACGATGCTTTCCACTCGTCTTCGTCGCTTCGGTCTTTCCAGAGATACACGCAAGCTGACGCGATGAGTAGCCCACAGGCGATCATCAGGACGATCTCAGCATTGCTTAGGTCTATCATGTCGTCTGGAACGTTTGCATGACGTGTAGCGAACGTGCAGTAGGTTTGATCTGTCCTTATGGACGTTTGCTATAAACTGCACACTGCGTTTTTCAAGCAGTGTGCGCTATTCGAAGTCTACTACTGGTGCGGTGGTGGCTTCAGTCTCGGCTTCAAAGTAGGCGTCGCGTTTCTCCATGCCCATGTTGTTGGCGATGAAAACAGCTGGGAAGGTGCGAATGGTGGTGTTGTAGGCCTGCACGGCTACATTGTAGCGGCGACGCTCTACGGAGACTCGGTTTTCAGTGCCAGCGAGCTCGTCTTGAAGGCGAAGGAAGTTGACGTTTGATTTCAGGTCTGGGTATTTCTCAGAGATCACCATGAGTCTACCGAGAGCACGTTCGAGGCCAGAAGAGGCTTCTGCTTTATCGGCAACGCTGCCTGCATTGGCCCATTGGCTCCGTAGTGCTGTGACTTCGGTGAGGACGCCCTGCTCCTGTTTCGCAAAGCCCTTTACGGTGTTCACAAGGTTTGGGATTAAATCGTAACGCCGCTGTAGGACATTCTCGACTTGTGCCCAACTGGCATCGACGGCTTCGTCTTGGGAGATGATGTTGTTGTAAATTCCTTTGATCCAAAAGAAAGCGATGAGCGCGATCAAGAGTATGGCACCGCCGCCAATGAGTGCGCCCATGAGGCATCCGTTTTTTTCTTCCTTCATAATCTGTTTCTTAAAGGTTAATCGTTTGTATCCGCATCGACATGATCGAGGAGTGATTCAATTTGTTCGAGGTAATTGCTAAAGAGTTCCGTGCAGTTGTGCTTTTTAGCAAGTGCTGGATTTTGTTTGAGTTGGTGAATGATTTCGAAGGTGTCGAGCTTGACGCCGCTCTCTTTACTTAGAGCACGTGTCGCCTCAAGTTTGTCGGAAGGCACTGACTCGTTGAAGAGGCGAAGCGCACCTCGGCTGACGGCTTGAAGCGAGCTGAGCGAATCGACCAGTAGCTGCGGTAGGGCCTTTTCGGGTTTACGCATCTGCAAGTAGCTTTGACGTAGCTTCAAAAGTTTTGAGCGTAGTTCAAATTCCACCTGATGGCGTAGGTGTGAGCGGTCGACTGTGATCGCGCTCACGGGGTCGTCGCCAAGTAAGACACGATGCGCATCGATGATGTCGAGCATCTCCATGGGAAATACATCTGCTGCATCTTTAAACCGCTGCGGTGTGAAGCAAAGTGGGGCAGGGTTGCCAGCCTCTTGCCATTTTCCCGTCACATTGCGCATTGCATTGAGTGTTGCCACGCTCCAATCGTTTGCGAGTAGGAGCACATTATAATCGGAGCGACCTTCAATATAGTCGCCTGCTGCGGATGATCCGTAGAGCACGACTGCTTGTAGTTTGTCGCCCAGTGCTTGTTGAACTGATTCTGTAAATGTTTCTGGTCTCATTATAAATTCCTTTGATTAAATGTTCATGGTTACCAACCGCCGGAAGCGCCACCGCCGCCGCTACTTCCTCCACCGAAGCCTCCAAAACCGCCTCCGCCGCCGAAGCCTCCACCCGAACGGCCGCCCCCATGGCCGCCGATATACCAACCGCTGCCTCCACGGTAGCGTCTGCGGCGGCCACTGTAACTGCCTCCACCCCAATGGTCGTCGTCGCTCCCATTGCAACTCCGTATGACTCGATACACGACATATCCTGCAATGAATAAGAAGAAAAAAATGTTAGAGAGGCTGTTGTCGCTAGGTTTAGACCTATTTCGTTTCGCAGGTGGGGCTTTCGTCGCAACTTTTGCTCCATAGTGATTTGCGATCAGTTCAGCTAGTTTGAGTGCGCCAGACTCGACCCCTCGTTCGAATTGCTGTTTCTTGAAATTAGCGAGCACATAGTCGTCACGGATTTGCCCAGCTAAACCATCTGGAATCACCGCTTCCAAGCCGTAGCCGACTTCGATTCGCATCTTCCGTTCTTTAACGGCAACCAATAGCATGACACCATTGTCTTGATCGGCTTCACCCACGCCCCATTTCTCGAAGAGACGGTTGGTGAAGTCATCGATCTGGCCGCCTTCCATTGAAGGAAGGGTGACGACCACTAACGCCGCGCCTGTGTCTTGATTGAGCTTGTCGAGGACTCCTCGTAATTGCTGCTCTTTAGTTGTTGAGAGCAGATTGGCGGAGTCCGTGATACTGCCATTGGGCGTTAATCGAGCAATCAACTCATCTCCGCCAGTAGCATGTAGCTGTGCTGAGAACGCTGTGCTTAGGCAGTATGAACAAATTAATAAGTGACGTAACATATAGTAGCGCTGAGTATCCCAAAGTTATCGACATTAGCAAATAAATAATTAACCTATTTAAGATTAGTTATTTGTTGGTTTTCTGCTCGATTTCACACTGAGTTCATACTGTTTTCAAAGAGAGGCTTTACTATGGTTCTCGATGAAGAAAATACTTACCTACATAATTTGTGGAGCTTTGGCGGGCGCACTTTGGGCGGACTCTGAACTGGAAAAGGCGTCGGTGACGATGCCGTATGCGGAATTGGCGAGTTTGTTGGAGCGTGTCAGTGAAGTGGAGCGCAGTCTGGCTGAGGAGCCTGCGAAGCCTCCTATAAATGTGATCGTGGATTCGGCGAAGTATTTGTTGGATTGTTTGCCTGCGGGTAGGCCGCAATTGATGGCTGAATTTTCAGTGACGAACTTGTCGGAAGAATGGCAAACGATCCCTTTGTTGAGTGACGATTTTGTGGTTCTACATGTTGAACCTGAGAATGCTAAATTGCTGACGAAGGGCGGGTATTTGTGTGCGCTGTTTGAGCCCGATACGTCATTGTCACTGCGTATTCACGCGAATATGAATGTGCTGGGGACGCAAGAGGGGGTGCGCACGCTGGTCGATTTCGAGGCGATTCCCGCTACAAGGAGTGTGTTGACTGTGCAGCATCCTTATGAACCTGGTTCTTTATTGGTTAATGGTTCGGAGCTATCGGGTCGTTATGATGAGTCGATTGGTTTACCATCTTCGGGTGGAAGGGTGGTCGTGCAGCACTACCAGCCTCAAGCTTTGCTTCCGACTCGTTGGCGGGGGGACTCGGTTTCACTGGTTCGCTCCGAGCTGGGGCAATTGTTACTGGAGAGTCGAATTCGACTGTCGGCGACGGATAACGGGCGGACGACGCAAGCGGTATTGCAAATGCCTCCAGCGGTTGATTTGCGGTCGTTGGAAAGTGCTGATTTAGCGCAGCCCTATCGTATTGAAATGTCTGAGTCGGGGCTGAAGGTGATTGCAGAGTGGAAAGATGACGCGGCGTTGCATCGAGAACTTGTTGTAGTCTATGCCATACCCATGTTAGACGTGGAATCCGCTCTAGAGGTGCCGCGTGTGTTGGTCGATTCGGTTGTGGGCTGGAATTCTACTTATTATGTGATGCCCTTTGATGGGTTTTCGATTGTGCCGAAGGGCGCTGCGTGGCTTGAAGCGAATCGACCTCCATCTTGGGTGGCTACAACTTCTGGCGCGCGCGAGTTGTATCGATATTTAGATACGAATCGTGAGGGTTTGCAGATTGTGGCTAAGGCCCTGCCGCGATTGAAGACCGCAGACGCGACCATTTCGCAGGCAACGTATTACACGGACTTGGTGGTCGAGGGTGGTGTGTTGCATCGCGCCGAGGTGGCCGTGGATCATGTGGCTTCAACGCGCTACGAATTCACTCTGCCTGGCTCGAGCAAGTTGCTCACTTGCGATGTAGAAGGACGGTCGGTTGAGCCATTGCTCTCGGCGGAAGGAGTCTTATCGGTGGTATTGCCGCAAAATATTCAAGGGAAGACTCGTATCCATTATGTGTTTACTGCCAAGGGGGCCGCGATGGAACCGGTAGAGGGTGCTGCCATGCTAGAACTTCCTCGAACGCCTCTCTTTATCAATGAAGTGAAGTGGCTGGTTCAATTGCCTAAAGTGTATCAAGCCACTGCGATTGAAGGGAATGTTGGCATCGATGGCAGTGGTGAAAGCGGAGGGCTGGTGCGTTTGAGTAAGCAAATCTGCGACGATGAATCCCCCCATGTCCGGCTCTATTACACGCGAAAGGATCTTAATCAATGATTCTCATGCCATTTGAGACCCACAAACACGACCTAAACGAACTTCTACGTCCTAAATTCTAACTCTTTTTTAAACCATGCATTCTCATAAACTTACTTTCCGTTCCATTCTCGCGATTGGTTTTATCTTCATTTGCACTGCAGTTGCGTGGTTTATTCTAGGGGGTGCGTTGACGCATCGCTCTATGGATCGATCTGGGATGATGACGCATGCTGTGGTCGATACTTGGGGGCCCGAGCTGAAGCAGTCGCATCCGGTGGCGTGGTATGAGTCTCCTGCGAGTGCGACCGGGCGTAGCGTGGTATATCCGAATCAAAGTGATGTCGGGGTGAGCCTTCAGTATGAACCGAAGCGGAAAGGGTTGTTTTGGTATCGCACGTATCAAGCTCAATTCGAGGCACGCTATGAAATACCGAATGTGACGCCTATTGAGCAGACCGTATTTGTGTCGTTTAGTTTACCGTCCTCGCATGCGAGTTATAATGAATTTATATTTGAGTTAAAAGGTTCTGGTGTGGATGAACCCGTCTTACGTGAGGGATCGATCACCCAAGCGGTGGTGATTCCTGCAAAGAGTTCCGTGCCGCTGACGGTGCGTTATCATGCGCGTGGGCTCAATCGATGGGACTATAGTTTGGGGGATGCGGAGCGTGTGCAAAATTTCAAATTACAGATGTCGACTGACTTTGAATCGATTGATTTCCCTGCGGGAACGGGGTCTCCTACGGGACGAAGCGAGATAGACGATGGAGGCTGGGCATTGGTTTGGGACTATCCCGATGTGATCGGCGCGCAGTCAATAGGTATGGATATGCCGAAGGTTTTGAACCCTGGTCCTGTGGCGAGTCGTATCAGCTTCTTTGCGCCCGTGTCGTTGTTGTTCTTCTTTGCGGTGTTGTTGATTTTTGGTGCGGTCAAAGGGATGAATCTGCACCCAATGAATTATTTCTTTTTGGCTGCTGGGTGTTTCGCGTTTCAGCTCTTGTTTGCTTACACTGTGGATATCATGCCGATCCATTTGTGCTTTGTTCTTTCGGCCGCCGTTTCACTGGCTCTGGTGGGAGGGTATTTGAATGCTGTGGGCGGGCGTCAGCTTGCGCGCATCGCTTTGACTGCACAGTTTATTTATATGGTGTTGTTTAGTTACAGCTTCTTCTTCGATGGTCTGAGTGGGCTGACCATAGCTGTCGGTGCAGTCGCAACTCTTGGTGTGCTGATGGCTGCGACGGCCAAAATGAATTGGTCGCAGGTGTTTGGCTCCAGCTAACCTGCTAAATATACGCCTCCGCCGATGCCTGAGGGAGTGATCGATTCGACAGAATGATTGTTGATAGAACAATTAGTGCAGAGAGGAGCTGGTGAACGTCGAACGTCCAACTTTGAACATCGAACGTCCAACTTTGAACATCGAATCGGTAGAGTCCTATTTCATTTTTGGACGTTCGGCGTTGAATGTTCGATGTTCCCAAATTCTGTTCTGTGCCTTTTGTATTTTCTATGGTTAATTCATAACTCTTTATGAAAAGTCCTACCGGAAGTAATTCGCGTGTCTTAGTCGTCGAAGATGAACCTTCGATTCGTGATAGCGTTGTCTATGCCTTGGAGTCGGAAGGATTTGCTGTGGATTGGGCTGGCGCTGGGCATGTGGCGCTAGAGAAGGCTAGATCTCGGGAGTATCAATTGATTGTGCTCGATGTGGGCTTGCCGGATATTAACGGCTTCGACGTCTGTCGTGAGTTGCGTATGTGTAGTCAGGTGCCTGTGATCTTTTTGACTGCGCGTGCATCGGAGGTGGATCGTGTGGTTGGGTTGGAATTAGGCGCGGATGATTACGTGACGAAGCCATTTAGTCCGCGAGAATTGTCGGCTCGCGTGCGGGCAAATATTCGTCGCTCGCAAATGAGTGTCGCTTCGGTTGGAGCTGCAGCTGCAGTCGCTGGATCTGCTCCTTTTGCAGTGGATGAGGAGCGTTGGGTGATTGCTTACTTTGAAAAGACGCTGGAGCTCTCGCGTTATGAGTTTCGTTTGTTGGCTGCGTTGATCGCGAAGCCCGGGCGTGTGTATACTCGTGCGCAACTTATGGATATTGCATGGGAGGAGCCTGATGCATCGATGGAGCGAACCGTGGATACGCATATTAAAAGTGTGCGTGCTAAATTAAAAACGGTGCGCTCTGATTTGGAGCCGATTGTGACCCATCGTGGTATTGGGTATTCGATGAGGGAAATTTGGTGAGCTTAACTGCGCGGATTTTATTGAGTTTGGCGCTCATGGCATTGGCAGGTTTCGCAGTGTTGTTGAACCCGATATTAGATCGCGTTGAGCGTCAGTATTTGGAGGCGACAGAGGAGCCAATGGTCGATGTTGCCGAAATTTTAGCAGCTTTACTCTCGAACCAACCTGAAGCGGAGCTGTTTGCGCCTGAGGCTTGGCGATCGGGAATGGAAGCTGTGAAGGCGAAACCTCTGAATGCGAAGATCTATAATTTGATGAAAGAAAAGGTCCTGATGGATTTTTATATCACCGATGTGCAGGGGAATGTGGTTTATGATTCTGGGGATGCGGCAACCGTAGGCGAAAACTTTAGTATATATCTGGATGTATACCTGACTCTGCAGGGGCAATATGGGGCGCGTTCTTCGCGTCTGGATGAAGAAGATCCGACTTCGTCGATCATGTATGTGGGGGCGCCTATTGTCACTGGTGGAGAAATTGTGGGCGTGTTGACAGTGTATAAGCCGCAAAGAAGTATGCTACTGTTTATCATTGAGACGAAGC
>Ga0209533_1000961_pt1 | contig 27236 bp, 32 predicted proteins | sample COG_04_FD_184748 | JGI IMG/M metagenome (GOLD analysis project Ga0209533, IMG submission 184748) | Pelagic Microbial community sample from North Sea - COGITO 998_met_04 (SPAdes) (version 2) | ecosystem: Environmental > Aquatic > Marine > Neritic zone/Coastal water | place: Helgoland, sampling...
ACGAATCTTCTTCTGCTGACTCCGCTGCTGACTCCGCTGCTGACTCCGCTGCTGACTCCGCTGCTGCTGAATCTTCTTCTGCTGCCGAATCTGCTGACTCCGCTGCTGACGAATCTTCTTCTGCTGCCTCCTCCTCTTGTACATCATCTTTATTAACCAGTGGTAACTTACCTGTCTCGGTAGTGTCTTCAGTGTCAAGCCTGAGTCTGTATTTCTGGGCAGTGATTGAATCAATTCGACCTGTTTGGCCCTTCCATTTACCGTGGGTGACAATGACGCGGTCATTGACGTTAAATTCATCTCCATAAACTGATTCGGTCATTGATTCGGCATCAGAGGCTGCTTCAGAATTATCAAAATCACTATCCGGCCCCGAGATGCCATCGGAGACAGATGCATCTTCGTCGTCTGATGCATCTGTTTCATCTTCTTCTGCTGCCGAATCTGCTGACTCCGCTGCTGCCGAATCTTCTTCTGCTGCCGAATCTGACTCCGCTACTGCCGAATCTTCTTCTGCTGCCTCCTCCTCTTCCTCCTCTTCTCCCGACGATGACGATGAATCTTCCGACGATGACGATGAATCTTCCGACGATGAATTATCACTCTCTACCTTATTATCCTCATACATTTGCAATTTGATTTTTTTCCCCAATTTAATATCTGTGAGCTCTCTTCTCATACCTGCTGGATTCAGATGGATAGTTGGTTCACAAAATTCGACCATTTTGATATAATCCGCTTCCCCAGGAGTGACCTTACTTCTATTGCTCAGTTTTGTTTGGCACAACTTCAATATTTCCTGTACATTTTTGTCCAGATGTTGTGGCAAACGACCGACCCTGTCTTGAAAGATGCGCATGGAGAATCCGTTCGCCAACCCATGTCTAATAATATGTGGTGTTGTCAACCTCAAAATTCTCTGAGCAACACCTTGACATCTTTGTTTAAATTCACTGTCTGTTTTTTGAAATCTAAACTGTTGTCTCTTTGCGGTGAATGCCTGTCTTCTAACGACTGTTTCAATATCTACAACATTCGATATACATTCATTACCATTACAATGAAGACGAATCAACCCTTCCCTAATGTTTGGCCTGCTATTTTTTCCATTTAATTTTCCCCACGGTTGATATGTTGTTTTAATTTCCCAATGATATTTTTTTGCTTCAAATTCACTCAGATTCATTTTTGGACGAATTGTCCCATTACGATAGATGAGTGAGATTATTTTTCTTTCACTCTCTTGTACTTTCTTTGCCATTCTATTTTGCTCCCTTTCTTGTTTCACATAATCTTTAGCATTTGCAATCATTTGTTCCAACAGCTTAATATTAAATTGATTTTTATAAACTTTATCGACACCTTTAACAAACCTGGATAATGACATTTTATCATCGACGTATGGAGCTTTACCAAAATAATTTCGAATATATTCGGACGTAGGAACAACATAACCCTCTTTTCTCAATTTACCATATGCTTCAGCACTTTTCTCCTCTCTTCTTTTATCATCCTGTTGACCTATTTTTTTTTCTTTCTTAAGAGCTTTTTCCATTTTCTCAATAAGAATTTCTTTCGCTTCAATCACTGAGACATCAACACTCGAACTTTTTTTACTAACAATTTCGACTTCCATCAAATCCTTTCGACTTAGCACTGTGGTATATATAGGGTCGAATGGTTATTTTATCGGATGACGTTTTGCAAACGCAAACACAACTACTACAATGACAAAGCACCAACCTATCAAAATGCATTCATCTACACTGTAGCAGCAATATCAGTACTCGCTGCACTTTTTCTAACACTTCGCGACACGACACCCATCACATTTGTCCCACCCTCGCATTCAGACTTAAACTTAGAACGCGGCGATTTAGTAAACAGTGACAAAATCAACGATGTCTACTGGCGTGTTTCAATTCGCCACATTTCCTCAGTAATGTCCAACGTCTGCAGCTCCGACAAATATACAATCCTGACACACAAGAACGTCAACATTGACATGAAGCGCATGAAAGAATCTTACATCTACCTGTGTTCACCGATAGAGAACATCCAAACCATTTTAAACGCGAGAGCAGTGATATCTGGCGCAGCGACATCTCACGTTCGTTGTGTTGAAAGTTACGGCAATTTGACCAAGAGAGTGACTCGAAAATATCCCTTTTCACTGAAATATGTTTGTGGTGAAACTTTCGTATCGAAGACGCGGATTGTACGAGATGCCAAAGAGGCATGCACATGGCTTCATGCTATTGATATTGTAGAATCTGTTTGGGATTGAAGTATAAAAGGAAGTGAATAAATATAAAAATGGACCACGGTATTTTATGTAATAAAGCTGATATTAGTGCCGCCGCTAATTTTCTTTATAAATCTCCGACTATCTACACATGCCGTAATGTGATTCAACAACATCTTTTTTCAAATGGCATAGTTTTTACCCACCGTCGTGGTCGAGTCCGACCGGACCCACATATGCAGGAGATAATGTCTGACCATTGGTTGCCATTTTGTAAAGATGTCTTGGACAGTGTTTTAATACAAGGTTTTGTAGTGGTTCGTATAGTTGATATGGGAGATGGCTTAAAAGTTCCAGTGGCATTGGAACCAAACAGTTGTGAAATTCATTTAAAATACAATTTGGGATTACGTGAATATGTCGCTACTGATACTCAAAATCAACAGATACCAGATAGTATAGTGCTTGATATGTTTGGATATCCACCTTCAAGTTCCGGTCGTATTTGTTCGCTCGTTTCCAACTTATTACCAACTGTCAATTATATGAATGCGTTACAGGGCTCTTCGTTGTATATGGAGAAGAAACGCGCCAGTCCAGTCATGATGACAGAGGCTGTTGATACAAAAAGTGATAATGTTGAAGGTATTCAATATGATTATTATGCGGACGGTGACATGCAGGACGAATCTGACCGGAACAAGTTTCAGCGCAATCGCTCCAACGTTCAACAGTTGGCTCAGCAGCAACAGCTGTATGATAGATTTTTTAGTAATGAAAGTGGTATGCCTGTTAGGAATAATCCGCTTGAAAATATGGTCCCATTGCCATTGGGACAACGTTTAGTGAATGTGCCGCAACAAACGGGTCGTGGGGATTTAGTAGCTCAGATTAGATTAAATGAGGATATTATTTGTGGTGTGATGGGTGTTCCGCGTTCGTTATTTATGTCTGATACGCCCCATAAATCGGATTCGGAAGGTACACATCAGACTTTTCAGAAAACAATAATGAATTGGAAGACGATATTACAACATGCGTGTGAACAAATCTATAATTTGCTTTATGCTAAAGATATTCAATCTCAATTGTTAAAGGCTATGGGTAATAAGAAACGGAAAAGAGAGACTGATATTTCGGATGTTTATGCTTTGAAAAAAAGATTGCAGGTTGAAATTGTATTCCCTGTATCTCCATTTGCAAATGTTGAATCGTTGCATCAGCATTGGGAGAGGGGTCTCCTGCCTTGGGAGAAATACCTACAACACGTTTGTAATGCTACGTCTATCGAGTATACGGATATGCCAGAACCGTCTCGTGGTCAGAATGATTCTTCATCCGTACAGAAGAAGGATGCTAATTCAAAGAAGGAGGGCGATTCAAAGAAGGAGGGTGATGAGAAGGATGGCGACCTGAATAAGGAGGGGAAAAAAAAGGTTGCTGATATAAAGGATAATGCAATCTAAAATCGAGGTCACAGTATAACAAAGAAGTTGTTCATCAATTACAAAGGTAAAACAGGAGTGAAACCGAGATATAACATAAGAAAAAATAATAAAAATTGAACTATTATTCGTGATACATATTATCGTATGATGTCATAATTTTATAATCGATATGTGATAAATAATGCTGCGTGCCCTTTTTCGTAACGGCAACAAAGAAAGCACCATGACGAGGTACATTTGCTGCCGTTTCAGCTTGAACCCGTAACTCGGCTATTTTATTATTTTGAGAATCGGCATTGGTATTTATCAATTTCTGCAAAGTATTAGCTGACAATGCCATGCATGTGGTATTGGATTGCAATCCGGGTCTCTTAAAATTAACTCTTAGTGTCAAGTCGGCTTGTTTCATGGTTTCGATAATATTTTCGATGGATAATGATGTCCCGTACATTTCTGTTGTTTGATACAGCGATGTTCCAGCGCTTTGTACTTTGCGCGTTTCATTCATTTCGAAAAGGTCCCTACCATTTGAACGTAATTTGGATAGAATTTCGGACTGCTCTGAGACTTTGGCACTGTCGTATTCATTGGTTGCTATGGGTTGAACTGTGGATTCAATGATGATGTGATGTTTGACTGTTGCTCTACTTTTGTGAACATTTTCTGTTTGCAACTTATCGTCTTCTACTGGGCGGAAAAGAAGTCTTGACATTTGAATGAAAACGCACAACTTTATATACTGTTTTTTTTTTATGATACTGCGCTACATATTCATTTGAATAGCAATTCAAATTTTAAAAGGATAATTCTGAACTACCATACAATTCATTTGTACCATTTCCATACACTAACTTTTTCAAACCGATATTGTCATCCTTCTTTCTAGTTATTTGCTTCAGCCGTGTTTTGCAAAAATAAGCAATAGCAATAGCTGCTATATATAGAGCAATGTACGTTTCGCTCATACCCATAGAGATTAAATTATTCTGTTGCAATCGAACTATCACTGTCCTGTAGATACATAAAAAAGAGAGAAGCAAAAAGATATCCAACCAGGTGCTCTTTGTATTTGGTCCACAACAAGTAGAGCACTTGTGACTATGATAGTTCGACTCCCGAGTACCTTTCATATAGATACGATGTAAAATCAAAATAATAATATGCCACGAAAGCATTGACAAAAATATAGTCCGCCATTCACTATCATCATTATCATCTGCCAAATCATACAACATTAATGATAAATAAAGCCAAAACAATCCCAAAAAGATATCATGCAGAATCCATACAAACACTACTTTTCTATACTGCACAGCAGTCTTCGAATCTGTCACAGCAGCACACTGCATCAAACTAATTATCAAAGGAACACATGACAAAATCCAACACACACAGACCACACACCAAGAACCAGAAACGACCAGATAATGACCCGTTGCAAAAGAACCTTTAAAATACCACGAGATTAAGACGGAAGTTGCTGCAAGTATTCCAGTCAAACAACGCAAAGCTATTGTCCACCTTAGAACATAAAGTGGGTCATTAAACGATTCAGAAAAAATACAACAAGGTGTTTTTTTTAATTTACTCAGGGAATCCCTTAAGAACGTGTCGTGACTACATTCATACATGTCATGGACAGTAGCTGACAAGATTGCAACGAACAATGATACGAAGAATGCATCCGCGTTAGCCATGTACCAAGCTGTGCCGACAACACACATGGAGATGCTCAACAGTAGTAGCATGTGAGACTTTCCAATAATGATTATTTAAATACGGTATAATGTATGAATATGGATGAATCGATTATAGAAGAAATTGTGGGTGTTGTTCCTGAAAGTTGGTTTGATACACCAGAAATTACTATGTGGTTGGCCTTTCGAGATTTTCCTTTTAATTCGGTTGAAAATATGGTGGCTTATGTAAGAGCCCATCTTCAAATTCCAGTGGCTTTTCGTTTGATAGATGAAAAATTTCCACAAAGCTATGCACATTGGTGGTGTCATTGTCGGATGGCCGTCATTCAAAATAAAAAAGCAGTAGCAGTCTATCCAAAATTGCAAAAATGGTGTGATATCTTAGGTGTCAAAAACGGTAATAGTTCACCATATAAAATTTTTGGGACTATTGAAGGATATTTAGATATGCTCACATTTGATATTGTATTATTTTCGGATGAAAAACAAAGAGAAAACATTCCGCGCATAGATATGAATAATAATTTCATCATGAAACACACAAAAAAAGCACTTCAAAACCGGAAAAAAACAAAAGAATATCTGATTGAAGAAGGCGCAAGCATTTTCAAAGAAAGGGGGTGGGAAGATGGATATAAATATTGGTTACAAAAATGTCAAAAATATAAGCTTTAAAATACATTTAACTCTATTTTACAATTTAACTTTACAAAAAATTAGAATGTTTCAAATATATCTGTATAATTTCCATAGGTATGATTTTTCCACTAGGTATGATTTGTAGCCTTTTGCAGAGTAATAGAGATATCAAGAAGATGCAATGCCAACATAAATCCCGACAAACATCCAGTAAAAAACAAAATAGTCAACAGCAGAACCACACGCATTTCATTGTGACCATTACACATACAAATCAAAGCCATCAGTAAAATATACATTGAAATTCCAACGGACGACAACAAATTTTCAGCCATGAATACATCACTGAAAGTACCATCTGACAAGACCAATGCCATTATAATACCCACGGATACAAAGCAAAGAATTACAAGCCAATAAATCTTACTCACAAAAGACTGAAGCTCTCTTAATTTCATCAATTCATATATGGTGTCTGGTTTCATTTTACTTGAAGAACCAGATTCAATATCCATAAAATTGTCAGTTTCTTTTTCACCAGTAGTATTCGCTCGGCGGCTCATTTTCAATATGGATTTTCTGTATATAGACATTTCCAAAAATCCATTTTTATGATTTATCCACAACGGATGGCGCTAGGTATACACATGTATTAGAAGAGGACCAACACAGGACAGTATTTTTTAAAAAATGAAGAAAAGATATGGTATCTTTTGACAAACAGTCAGCGAATGAAAGTTTTGCAGTTGAAACGGGACATGTGAATGACAATGATGGATATGTCACTGGACTCTGTTGCAATTGAATAACGGCTGCCCAGGAATCTTTGGAATGTTTTAATGTTATAGCTTTTTCACCCTTTCGATGAGAAATGGTGACTTGTGATTTCTCATCATCGTTGGGTATTGTTTTCCAAATTTCCAACCAATCGTTTGTTGGAATTTCAATGACTGTCTCGTCGGTTGTATGCTCTATAGAGACGTCGTCTATCATGTTAAGAATAGGAAAGTCATAGCGCAGTGCACAACATGGATTTTGTACCAATAGAGACAAAGCACCATTTTTCACATTGAATGTCATCTTGTCAAAACTTGTACAGTGTTTTATAAATCCCTGCATCGTAGGTGTTATCTCAAAAGATACTTTTGTGAGAGTTGACGCTTTATGTATTGGTATGGATATCAAACACATCCCTGCTGTATCATCGAAAAAATGAGTGACTTTCATCCGACTACCGTCCATCGTTAAACGTGGCAATGTTTGGACATCACGACAGAGTGCTTGTCGGAGGGCGTCAGTATAAACAGTATATTGCATATCTACCAACGACATGTTTTTTTTTAATATTTATTGATATCTGTTTTATATATTAAAAAATCACATATCCTTGTCATAAGTAAATGTTAATATATATTTGGAATATTTAAGCAATGTTGAAATATATTGTATAAATGTCAAAACGTCAGCGTGATGGCGAAGTCATTTTTGAAAGAAAACGAGCGTGTGGTATGAATGTGACATCTACTAATGCCTTTTGGGCGAATCGTGTTACTTTGGTTGGTGTTAAACGTTCGGCTGAAACAGAGTGTGATGTGGATTATAAAAGGCAGAGGTCGGTGTTGGGTAGTGCTCTATTTAATGATTGTGGGCGCGCAAATGTTGATGTCAGTAGTGATGAAGATTCCAAGTGTAGAAAAAGAGCTGCAATTTTTGATTTGGAACTTCAACATATGCATAAAAGATTAAAGGCCACTACGCCTACAGCAGAAGAAGTCATGGCTTTTGTACTGCCACATCTTATAACTATGAGAAAAATGCATGTGGAAAATCTTCAATGTTGTAGAGTATTGAAAAAACATAATAAAGTATTGGCCAATGCATATAATCAATTATTAGAAAATGCAGCAAGTGTCAATCGTAAATTGCAACGTGAGTTGGAGATGTCAAAGTACCAGATGATGTTGATGAGTACAAAAAAATAATAATGCATCAATGTGACAAAAAATTATTTAAAAAAATCTCATATAAAGGTTCCTATTTATAAAGAAAAAAAAATGTCTCATTCATTTAATTATTGTGGTCCACCACCCGCAGAGAGAGAGACGTGTATCCTTCATTCTGACATGTTATATGCTGAATATATTTGCCAATACCTTGCTCGTCAACACCCGATGTACAAAACGGAAGTTTCAAAACGGATTATTCAAGACGCTATGGTAGATATGTTTGCTGAATTGAATAAAAGCGCGCGCGCATCTCTCAGGCGTTGACACATATATAAATATGAAAAACGTAATAAATGTCCATTCTTTTTTCATCAGATGGTGTCGAATTGTTAAAATTAGAACCGCATAAGTTCCGTCGTATTCATGCATTGGACAATAAATTGGAAATAATATACTCTCATACAGATGTTGTTGTCCTTCTTGAAAATGGGGAGCATGCTATGCTTGAAATCATACAGGCTCTGCTCCCGGAAAGTTCATTTGTTATTAAAACGCTTCCTACAAACTTGACCTTTCACTTGCACATGGCTAAATCTGGTACTTCTAGTATGGATTGGTTAAAGAAAATTATTTTTATGACTTTTCCGGATTTGCCTTGTGGTGATTTCTATTGTCAGGAAAAACTTCGACCTTCTGTTTGAGAATGGCTAAGAAACATTTGGTTGTGTCATCTGACAAGTTCATATTCATTACGAACATGTGTTTTTTTATCTTCTTTGAAAGTGTGGTTCAACCAGAACGATGCAAAACAAATCGCAACACATTTTGGCACAGTTTGATTCAATGCTGACCGCATTACCCGATGAGATTCGAGAACCATCGTCTTGGTGGACGGAATCAATGGTCATGTTGGAGGATGAGCCCGACATACCCTTGGAATTGAAACTGTACTGCAACTGGAAACCCTTTCATGAGCGCCATCATTCCGAATGGCATTTTTTCGCGCCTCACCATGTGTTTCGTTTGCCCATAGAAACGGGCTACGCAATCGCTCAAAGACAAACGGCACAGTTGATGTTTTCATGCCAAACGCAGAGATGGAGCATCGTCCAGCGTGGTTCTGTGGTCCGGACCGCCACGACTTTCTCCGAAATAGCACAACATCTGTAACAAAAACAAAAACAGGTCGCATGCTTGGCTTCTCTTCGGCGGTTATCGGTGCTTTCTACATAATATATGAATGTAGATGCATTTTTTTTGCGCGGAACAATGCCAAGTAAAAGAACGCAATTCCCATGTGGGTCCAAGCCGCGCCAGCATTCACAAACAAATGTGGAACATATAAATACAAAGATATAAATACAATGATACCGGTACAGAAAATGTCTGGATATATGCAACACATTTATAGAACTCAATCCTACGAAAACAGTAATGATATTGTCCAAGTTGAATGCGAAAAAACGGGAACTATTTTTTGGAAAAACACAACCACAAATGCAACGGCATGGACACCCCAAAAACTTCTTAAACACACCAACAATAAAAGAAACAACAACTTCTTTAAAGACGTTCTACAATAAGACTGAGCGGGACAACTTGTGTACTATCATCGCTATACCTCACAACATATAACAACGGGACAACTTGTGTACTCGAACAACACAATATCCCCTTCTGCACAGGCCGCTTTGACACACATATACCCACAATGTGTGCTTCATACCAATGATTAAATTGACATTCCGATTTTTGAACAAAGACAGACTGACCAATCTCCATCTTCATAAATCGAGAATGCACAAGTAAATATACAAAATAAATAAATCCAAATACAAAATAATCTCACATTCCTATTTGAACACGACTACAAAACTTAAACATGAAACACAAAGCACTATTATTCTTCTACTTTTTATTAGGATTCTGTTTCTCATTCCCATCGATATCTATGCGCTATTGGATGATGGAATGGGTCACACCCGCTCAAATGTCCGCAATATTTGGAATCACGAGTATACCATGGTGTTTAAAACCACTGTACGGCTTTTTATCGGACTCTTATCCGATATGTGGCTACCGTCGCAGACCATACATGGTCATTGGTGGTTACCTATCATCCATTATGTGGATACTCCTACCATTTTGCCCTCGTGACGAATTTGTAGTGACATTAGTGATGACATTGTCCTCGACAGGATTGTGTCTTGCAGATGTGATGGCCGATTCGTTGTTGGTGGAAATTGCTCGGGCCGAGTCTGACGAGGATAAGGGAACAATACAGTCGTACTCATGGATGCTTCGTTTTGCGGGTGGTCTCTCTGCATCTATTTTTGGAGCAATAGCATATGATTATATGGGAGCTGTTCAAGTCTTTCATCTAAATTCTCTCATTCCCGTGTGTATAGCAGTTTCGGCCATGTGTATGGATGGTTCGCGTCCAAGTAAGAGGGTACATTGGCGCGACACTGCTCAAAAACTTAGTTCGGTTGTAAGGAAGTCCAATCTTTATAGACCGGCAATGTTCTTATTTCTTATATGTGCTATGCCGGGTTATGGTAGTGTTCTGACGTTTTTTTACGAACGCAAGTTGGGATTCACTCCCGATAAATTTGGAACTTTGGATGTGTTGGGACATGTTGTAGCTATTATTGGAACATTTATTTACAAGAAATATTTGCGCAATCTCTCTTTTCGTCGGATTTTTGGCGTTGCATTGTTCCTGTCATTCATTCTTGAAAATACACTCTTGCTATTGGTTTTTCATACGAATCGTTCGTTGGGGATACCTGACTTTGTTTTTGCATTAATAGAGAGGATAGTTATAACTTTGGTTGGTCAGTTTATTACGATGCCTATGGTGGTGTTGGGAGCAAGATTGTGTCCAGTTGGTGTGGAAGGGACACTCTATGCTCTTCTGATGTCGATTACAAATATCGGTGGTGTTGTTAGTGAAGAGTGGGGTTCATTACTAACTACAATGTTTGGTGTTTCTTCAACCAATTTTAGTAATTTATGGAAGCTCATGCTTTTATGTCATTTTTTTGACTTGATACCACTTTTCTCTATTAATTTGGTTCGTGATATAACTCCAGAATAATCTATTTATTACAAAAGACTATAACAAAATGTCAACTGAAGTCTCTCCATTACCAATTAAAAAGTTGCACCCTAAAAAAAAAATAAAAATGATGCCATCCAATCATTGGACAATTTTAGCGAATCTTTCCAAGTCCAATGCATTGCTTGCTAATAAAAAAGAACAGTATTACGCCCTTCTCCGGCAGATTTGTACTATAGTAGAAAAGGATTGGAATTCGGTAGAACAGGCCAGTGAAATTCGACAGTATCTGACTACATGGCTTGAAAGTGTATTGAAACAGAAAGAAAATCTTTTATTTTTGAGAGATGAGGCTTTGAAGGGTATACGTCGTCTCGACCTTCTTGATACAGATGCATTGAAATCAGGTGCAGCGGAATTGACAGAAAGAGAGTTACACCTGCAAGCATTTGAAAATGTCATTGATAAGTTTGGTAAAGTTGTGCGATATAAAGGGAATGATAGTAGTGCGTTGGTTGGTCATACTGCTGATTGGACGAGTAGGTTTTTTACTCAATGGGCAAAAACAAATAAACTGTTTAACAATAATATATTACAACTGAGAGAGTCTGTGAAATGGTTAGAAGATACGTTTCCACACTTTATAAAAAAAGTAGAGAAAAAAAGGAAAAGATAGTTTTTTTTATAATCATTCTAATTATTCGTAATCGTCAATGTCGGAGATGTCGCTCTCCTCATCATCGGACCATTCGTGTGTAAGAGCCTTTTGAAATAATTTGTCTGTATCTTCTTCAACGGTTGTATCTTCTTCAATCATATTATCAGACACAAAAAAACCATCCATGCCATACCCTTCTTTATCTATCGTGCCGGCACTTCTCTCCAATTCTTTACATAAAATATCTTCATCTTTCTCTTGCTTTTTGGAACGTTTCGTTTGATGCCACTTATGGTCTTTGTGACAAGATACAAACTTATATCCACCCAAATCGCGGTCGTATGTATCGCGCACCGATTTTAGACGCATTTTTCTAGATTTTTTAGGCTTCAACCGAGTCGATTTACGACGACCGTCACGAGTAGAACGTCTTAGATGAATTATCTTCTTGGTCATTTTTGGTTTGGAAAATGTAGTTGGTTTGGAAAATGTAGAATCAAAAAAGATAATTATATGTTCAGATAATTATATGTTCGTCATATGAGTTCGAATTGCAAAAGTATAAAAAGAGTCCTCTGTTGAAAAAATGACGTGTAGAATTTGCTTGGAAGAGGGTAATACAACGTCAGTCTGTGACTGCAAAGGTACGCACGGCCAAGTTCATCTCGAATGTGTTCGTAAATGGGTGGAACACAGTGGCAAAACGGAATGCGGAATCTGTCACGTGGAGTACCGGCCAAAAGTGGAATCACATCAATGTACCTTTATACTGGGAGTTGTGAATGTACTGGGAGTCGTGAATGCAGTATTGCATTCGTATCTGGGAATCGTTTTGGCCGGTTCGGACAAAGCGCTTTTGTACAGTTTGGTGTTTAATTTTTTTGCTATGTTGTTGTGGGTCAAGCTGTATTTGACTTCGACAAAAAAGGATTCCATTGCAGGTGTGACTGTGTGGGTAATGCTTTATTTTATTGTGTCGGTATTGCTACAACTGTCATATCGTGTCGAGTATGTATACTTGCTGGGCGACTATGCGCTGACCATCTTTGTGTGCATCTGTTGTTGTGTTCAGTCTATAAGAAAATAAATAGCACGACAATATCGACCATCGTGAGTATATAAATGGTAGGCGTTTTATATGAATGTCACGTCCAAAACGTCGAGCATGTGAGTACAAACAAATAAATGGTAGTACTTTCGAATTTACAGTTGTTTATACGCCACACTTTCTAGATAGAATGGATGAGCGTTCGGCACGTGGAGATAAAAATCTGTTGGAGAATGTAGAATTTGATGTTCTGTTTAATAAAGCTAAAACACGTCAATGTTATGCCCTTCCTGTAGAGGGCAATATGTATATCTATGTCAGAAGAGCATGGCACAAGAAACGGAAACGGTGGGAATTCGAACTTATCTCGTTGACCCCGGATAATCACCTACAAACTAGAAATAGAAATTTCGCAAAGCCATTTCCTTTGTAATACAACTTATCAAATTGCTTTTTGTTCTATCTGTAATCAAAGACTCTTCATGAATCCGGAATACGACTTATAATAGTCATATATTTTTGAATATATTCACATGGCGATTTTCAAAATATGCTCCACAACATGTGGAGAGTATTTAGTCCTAACGTGAGTGTACTGTCAACAGTGGCCACCTATTTACAAGTCAAAGAGGTTGCTCGTTGTCGACAAGTAGCGAAATTTGCACACAATGATATCAAAAATTGGCGAAAGAATGCATTGAAAAGAAAAGGTGTAGTAGAGTGTGGCATTTGTAGCTCTATACGCTGTATTATTTCGTTGTCATATTGTTCTCTCTGTGAAGAATATGTGTGTGAAAAACACTTGGAAAGATGTCGATTTTGTGAAGAAATATTTTGTTCCAAATGTGTCGACTTTTGTTGTTTGTAGCTATAAAGGTTAATATATTTGGGGTACAAATGTTCAAGAGAAATAAAGCAATGAAAATTGAGACACATGTTAGACCTACACCGCCGTCAGGGTCACTCTTCCAACAAATTGTTCGTAAAGTATCCGTTACTATGACGGCCATAAAAGAGTCCATAGAAGATGCAGTAACTAAAAGATAACATTTGTTTTTTGCACATATATATAGAGTCATCAAAGTGTACAAGATGTATCGTACATTTCTGCCTTCCGAACCAAAAAAGTCGAAAAAGTCAAAAGAAAAACTCTCTGACGCCACACTGCGCTCGGGTCAGTGGGCAGGCCATGTGTAGAGCCGACGTCGCTTAAAGTTTGAGAGAAATCGTGGCCAGATTTCTGGCAAAGGGTTCACTTCTGACCAAATGTTCGCGCAATTCTTGCACCGAAGTCAATAGCTTTTGAATCTCGTCATTGATGTAATGAACCTGGAGTTTGAGAAGACGTGCGTGTAATCGTTCAACATACATATTCCTTTTATTTTTTTGCTCCTGTGTTTCATTGGGCATTTTTTTAATATGTTGCAGTTGTTTTGTGTAAAGTGCAATGAGTTTCAACGTTTGTTGTAAATATCGTTCAAGGTTGGCCGGGCTATTTTGATGGTACACCGACATTCTTTATTTTGAGCAAGCTTTTATACCGTGTTAAATGTAATAGCTTTTTAGACTCTCTTCGACCTTTGTCACAGCGGAAAAAAATTACTACCGACTGAAGTTGAAGGATTGTATTATATATAGCTTCATTAAATGAACAACAAATGTCGGAACTCTGTGACTGCTGTATTGGAAGTTGTGGCGCTACCGTCAATAGCTGTGCGACTGCCGTCTCATTTGGTTGGTATGACGAATGCTGCAGTTGCAACCACTGCTGCGGCCACGAAAAGAAAGAGCAATACAAAAAAGGATTTGTGGTTCGGCAATCTTACGTAAATGAATGGCCACCGGTGCAGGAAATGAACAGGCTGTTACCTATGAAATTTTAAGAATTTGTACCTTTCGACTGCTCGGGTTATGGAATTAGAAGATGGATTTATATTTTAGCGTTAATATGTACATATATATCAATAATACTTTTTACAAAATGAAGTGCATATGGTGTGGCACTCCACATTCTTATTACCTAACCGAAGAAAACGCTTCTAGACAAAATTGCCGAGAATCCGATAGTGGTTACCATGATTTTGAAAGTGTGCAATGTTGTTGTTGTACTTTTGGTAGAAGAAAAGGCATTGACAGTAAGCACCAAAAATTATTAAGAGATAGATATAAAGAGCGACCATCTACTATATAATAATTGTAATATTACGGCTTAACATGTTTAAGACGAAAAACGTTGCCAATATCAGAACCGTAAAATATCTTATTATTTTTCCCCAATTCTTTAGTTTTTTGCAACTCCAAAAATTCGGACGTAAGAAGTTTTTGATTCCCTTCAGCTTCGAGTTTCATCGTTTCCAATTTAGCCCTTGCCTCCTCAACTTGAATTTTAGCTTTATTTTGTGACAATTCAAATTCTTTAAGATTATTAGTCCGGCCTTCAATACGTTCCGCTTCGGCGCGTTGTTGATTGCGCTTAAGTTTTGCTTGTTGATTATTCGTCTCTACTGTTTGTTCAGCAGAGGCTGCAGCAGCTTTCAGGTCATTTTTACCTGCTGCAACTTTCAACGCGTTGGCATTTTCTTGTTTAATCGTATCCTCCATTGCTTTGAGTGCTTTTCTTTTCGCTTTAGCCTCTGCGCGTTTTTTGAATTCGTCAAGTATGTTTGAGTTTTTTGCAATCGGTTTGTAGAATTTCGTCTTTAATATAACGAGGCCTGTTTCTTTTTCTTTTTGGTATTTTCTCAATTCGTGACTTAAGTATTCATCAAAGTCATTGAACTTGGTTAGGTAGGCTTCTTCGGCGGTTAACTCCGTACATTTTTGAGCAACGAAAAATTGTACAAGACGGAAAACCCATAATTGGTCGTAGTTTTCACCTGCGCGAAGAAACGCATTTCGTGCATACTCCGCAGGGAGTTGGTTATGGACGTCGATTTCTGGAAATTCCAGTTCAACACCGTCAAATGTACCACATTTCACGTGTTTTACGGAATCAACCTGTTCTTCAACTTCCATGTGGTGAGTTTTGGCAAAATAGTTTTTCAAATGTAATCCTGGTTTGTAGGTGATATTGTGAAGTTGTCCAAAAGTGGTTAAAAGTGTCACTGTTCGGGACTGTGTCGCGAATAAGAGCGAACCAAGGGTGTAATAAGCCACGATGCTCAAAACTAAAGATAAGGAGGCAGTGACGCACATTTTTGTTTCTGAAATATTGGAAGACATTTTTTGTTTCTATTTTTGTCGGAAATGTATATTATATTTTTAGAATAGATTTTTTTTGTTACTGATAATATAATTATTGAATACATATGATATTAAATTTGTATGGGTAATTCAAAATAAAACAGCGATTTTTTTCGTCTTATCGAAATGGATTATCTCCGGTGCGTGGAGCTTTCGGTGCGTGGAGGTGGACAATATGGTTGTGTATCATTCCGTGAGGCTTGTGAAGAATACGAGGCTTGTGAAGAATATGTTTGTGTATTATTTAGATAAGACGGTGGACAATATGCTTGTGTATCGTTTCGACACTGTTGTCCATATGGACCATAATATTTTGGACGAGATATTTGCATCTCCCTTTGTAATTGACATCTCGTCTGATATATCACATTGTTCATATTATGAATGAGTTCTTTATTAGATGCCTCCGCTTTTCTATACGAATCCAATTGCTCCTTCAACCGAATCATTTCATTTTGTGCATGAATCATTTTATTTTGTGCATCACTTAACATTTTTGATTTTTCTTTAAGAGCCAATGCATTTTCACTCTTCTCCTTTTCAATTTTTTGAAGAGTCAATAAGAATGAATTTGAATGCAATGCCTTTTGTTCGAACCAAGTTTTATTATATGCGTTCATTGGAGTATTATCATTGAGATAATTTTTAATAAATTGACTATACACCAATTTCAAATCTTGAATCATTTTCAAATGTTCGGACGAATGAAATTTCAACTTGTACTGGTTCATCTCATCCATCTTTTCGCGACTATTTTTGTTTCTTTCGACTTCGTCTCTGTACCAAAGACTACTCAATTCTACATCTGGATACAATGCAGCAATAACAGCAACCGGTATTTGGAAGCAATGACCACCCACAAACGGTTGAAGTCCATTGACACAAATTTCTTTAATTTGACGAAACAATTCTTCATACTGTTTTTTAGTACTGACATTTACATTGCACACCGTTTGTACAAAAATATTTCGCAAATTGGACGACGACACATTTTTATTATTATAGAGAAAACAATTGAAATAATTATTCCTATAGTTTGCCAATAATTGTTCATAATCCGCTTTTTTTTTCAATGACGGTATTTTGGCGCATGACTTCAACCACTCAAAGAGTGCTTCTTCCAATGAATTTTCCGCATAACGATGTGCAGCTTCAATTTCGGCTCGAGCTTGCACGCTCTCAAAATCACACCTCTTTGCTGGCACAATCACTTTTTGAAATCCCAACATCTTTGACACTAGAAAGAAAACGAATATCTTTTTATCCTATGACTTATATATTCGCATCTTGACTTTTTACTCATTATAGTATTTAAAGCTACACTCTTCCAAAAAAAAGAATGCAATTTATTGAGCAAAGCATCTCATCCATTGTGTCTGATTTATACGCCACCGATTTTGCATCAGATAATGTTGACCTTGATATTCAACAACTGGGCCAACTCAATTACACAATAGGTCAAAAATTACGAATGACATTCGTTGACACCTTTGAAGACACTGATGTCGACGAATGGCGCACAATAGCAAAGAAAAACGGCGCAATGGACATCTGTGTCAAGGTGAACACATCAACAGGACATATCGATTTAAATATAGAGTATAAAAGGCAAAATGTACCAAGCAATAAAGGACAATGGATTCTAAAGAGCACAAGTCTGATAATGGCGGCGTGGTCTTGGTATCATCTCAACCTGTTGGTTCCGGAAAGATATCCACTTCCGATAGAATTGTAAATGTGACGCGACCAGTGGCACTGAAACCGGATGAGACAGCTTTTGTGGAGAAAACGTTACATTATATATCGAGTATACGCGGTGCTGTCGCATCGGCATTGACTCTGTCGACGAATACAAAGTATCCTTCTCGTTATATCATATTGGTTCGTGGATTGCCAGTGATTTCTTTGAGTGATTTTCAAAGGATTCGGAATACGAATGATAATATTCGATATATGAAAGTGAATATGTTGGATTCAAGTTTGCGCATCGAGGTGTGGAGAGGCAAAGCTGTTCGTAAAAAAAAGAATAACAAAAGAAGATTCGTTGATACGGAAGCATGTCGTATTGTGTGTGATATGACTCAAGTCGATTCAAGAGATACTAAGTGTTTGGTCACGTTTTTGCAATTGTTGAGTAGTATGGATAATGTGGAGTGTCAGTTCGATTGCAATGTTGATACGTCCAATCCGGAGTATTATGGGATTGACTTGCATATTTTGGATTCTATTTGTGTCAATGATGTTGAAAGTATTTTGCATAAATGTCGTTCTTTCTGTAGTGAAATTCAATTCGATTTTCCACAGAAAATAGTGCGCGCAAAGTGTTTGAGACTTGCCGCGCCGTTGCGTAGAAGAAGATTAACTTTAAAAAATTGATATGATATTGATTTTTTTCGCTTCTGTTATTTTATAAAAAATTGTATTTAATGCGATAATTTGAATAGAGAAAAAAAACTTTATGCAATACAAAGTGGTTATTGTTGGAGATGTTAATACTGGGAAAACAAGTATATTGAATCAATATGTATTCTCGACTTTTCAAGTAAGTGTGCCTACAACGATTGGTGTGGAATTCTGTCATAAAGAGTTGGGGAACGAAACAGAGTTGTGTTTGTGGGATACTGCTGGTCAAGAAAGATTCGGTGAAGTCAATGCTCATTTCTATCGTGGGGCACATGCTATTCTATTTGTTTATGATGTCTCTTCTGAAAAATCTTTTTATGCTCTGGAACATCAGTGGCGAAAGTATTGTTCATATGGAGATAAAAATAAATCGGTTGCAATATTAGTTGGAAATAAAACTGATTTGAAAAGAGCGGTCACTCGAGAGATGGGGACCGCATGGGCAGTTGAGAAAGCTATCTTGTATGAAGAAATATCGGCGAAACAACACGCGGAAGTCACTACACTTTTTTCGACTGTTGTCAGGCAACTGCGTCAATTGCCTATTGTACAAACCATACATAAGCCCAAATATAAAGAAAAATCGGATAGATGCTGCTATTGAAAAGATATTGCTTAATAGATTACATTGTATTTGAAACATAAAAAGAATCTATTTAAATGAGATATCCTTATAATGGCAATGTCCATACCCTCGATTACTTGTACTTTTATTGGCGATTCTGGTGTAGGTAAATCTACTTTATTAGAGTACGAGAATCATCATCGTCTACCAACAGTCGGTGTGAACATGGTTTGTTATCAAGGTGAACATCTTCTACTGAAGTGTTGGGATACTTCGGGGCAGAATAAATTTAAAAGTGTTGTACGAATGTTTGCAAATAAATGTGATGTTGTTGTCTATGTTTTTGATGCTTCTTCTGAAGTGAGTTTTAATAGTATAGTGGAAAAATATCGTAATATATCAACACAAAAACATCGCCAATATTTTGTAGTTTGTAATAAGATTGACAAAGTTGAGCAGGAGCTTGTTAGTCATTATCGGCAAATTCTTATGCAGGAGGCAAAACATGTTGTTTTTCTAGAGTGTAATGCGTTGGAAGATGGGAAAAAGACTATGGATACTATAGCTGAAATGGTGGAAAGATTACCGGTTGTGCCACCACTGACAGTCGGACATTGTTGTTCTTTGATGTAAGTATTTGGCATAAGTTGTATATAATTATTATTTGCATATTTAACTTTATTTAATATTTGTTGACGTCGGTCTGAAAAAATAGGTTGCTGTTTGGAATATGTGAATGTTCCATTGATGAGAGGTGTCATTGAAAGCCTCTCATGAGATTCGCGCACGTCCTAAAGCGATGGCCTCTCTTGTTACAGACGGGGCATTTGGGCTTTTGATGGTAAAGGCGCTTGTGTCGAGCTATCTTGTATGTAGTGCAGCCACATTGCTGCCGATGCGCAGTACATTTGCGTTGTGTATGGCCAATATGACCGCACCATCCACATCGTTGACGTTGAACACGCCGCATACGTAGTCGTGGTGCACAGACAGCTCGAGGTTGTAAACGTCTTTGAATATGGCGTTGAATAATGGCCAATGGAGTCGTCAATGGAGGCGGGCGATAGTGCCGTGCAGCGCGGGCCACAGTGCCAGCCCAACCTCTTGCTCCAGATGGTAACGCGACCGGTGGCCTTGTGACCGATGCTCTTGTGCTCTTTTGCGCAGGGGGAGCAACACGTATTCCCACTCTTTCGAGACACACTGCGCAAAATTGATGGCCACAGGGCAGCGCTATCATGTCTGACTGCTTCTCGATGCATATGGGGCACTCATTCTCAGAACCAAAGAGCTTGAGCCCACACACGGGTGGATGAGCTTTTTTGCACATGGGACATTGTGGCATGATTGTTCTTTTTGTTTAATTAAAGAGTGTCAAGTATGAAATTACTCTTAAATACCAAAATGCAGCTCATATACAAAGAAGAAAATGCAACTATAAATCCTTTTGTAATTACTATAAATATGTATTCATTGCTATCAATATATATCTAATTTTGATATGTATTTTATATTTATTTTCTTATATTCATTCATTCATTTCATGGCGTCTGTTTCAGCTAAAGAAACTGTATCATTGTGTATGATGGTAAAAGACGAATTAGAAGTTATTGAAGAAACTCTGTTAAATCTATTGCCTTACATTGACCGTTATGATATTACAGACACTGGTTCTACTGACGGGACGCCAGAAATCATTGAGAGTTTTATGAAGCGTCATAATGTTCCAGGTTCTATGTATTATACACCGTGGAATGGTTTTGGTGATTATGGTAATGAAGTGGGTTCACAGACAGTGATGTTTACAAATTGTTATGGGAAAGCAGATTATATTTTCAAAATGGATGCAGATGATTTGGTAGTGGGAAATTTGAAATGGCCCGAAAATATGAACAAAGATGCATACGAACTTTTATTATTGCATGAATCGGGTACTTTAAATTATGGGAGACTTATGTTGCTATCGGGCTCTATACATTGGCGCTCTGTTGGACCAGTTCATGAATACATTGCTACAAATGTTTCTTATACGCGTATGGTTTTAGAGGGAGATTACCATATTTTATCAAGTGTAGATAATAGACGTCTTTCAAAACGAAATTCAGGTGTCAAAAAGTATGAAAATGATGCTGCAGTTTTACAAAAAGCTTTAATAGAAGAGCCAAAAAATAGTAGATATCAATTTTACTTAGCGCAATCTTATAGAGATGCGGATATGCCAGAAAAAGCGTTGGTCGAATATTTAAAACGTTCTAAAATGGGAGAATGGTATCAAGAAGTATATTATTCATTACATCAAGCAGCGAAACTAAAACAGCAGTTGAACTATTCTTTTTCGGAAATACAAGAACAATATTTACTTGCATATGAAAGTCACCCTAAACGTGCCGAACCACTGTATGAACTTTCACGCTTATTTCGTTTAGCGGGTAGACCGGTCACTGCCTATTTATATGCACATGCAGCTCTTCATTTAGTTGCAGAGCCTTCTTTTTTATTTTTCAACAGGTATGTATATGAAAAGGGAATTTTAGATGAAATTTGCGCTACGGCATGGTATGTGGGCGCTTATTCTGAAGGGTTAGATGCATGTTTAAAGTCAGAAATAGATAAAGAGTATGTGAAGAATAATATAAAAATATATTCTGAAAAATTAGAATTATACTCCTTCCGAGAATAAAAAATAAATAAAAGGGAATTTTAAAAAAATATATTTATTTTGAATTTGGTTGGGAAGTGTATTGTCTCATTATTTTATATTTGTGTTTGGATTTTTTACCACGAATTCTACGCTCAATAGAGGGTGGTGATTTACGAGAACTTTCACACTCAGATATGGAACTTTTTCTGATATGGAGATTCAACCGGACACTATTCTTTTTCATCCCCCCAGAACAGAGAATCAGATTTTTCTGACCCACCAAAACAAAAGTACTCATTTTGGAAAACAACACATCTTTTATACCAAACTATTTTGTTTTGGTTATAATATTTTGCCGAGCTGTCATCACAAACTTACTCTTGGAACCGTTATAATTTGTATCAATGACCCAACATCCCGTTTCTTGATGAGGTGTACTCAGTTGAGTTTGGACTTCTAACCAACTTTCCGCGACTGACACATCGTTAATATGGGTGACAACGGAACCAGCATGAATAGCATCCGTCGCATATGCTGGAGACTCTGGAGAAACTGCTTCCACCACGACACGAAAATCATGACGTTTCTGCGGAGACATGTATTCCAATAACTTAAACATACTGACATGTTGGAGACGCAACGGTGCAAACTGTATGCCCTGAACTTGAACCCTTTGTTGTGATTCGAAACGACCCTCATCGCAGAATCCATACGTTTGACGAATCGGTGGTAATTCATCATAAGTAGGTTCACGATTGACCATCTCAACATTCACCAGTTCTCCACCTTGACGCAACACTTTCATTTTCATTCTCTCACCTATAGCAGTATCGTTACACAAATCCGTCAGCGAGAGCGGCAAATCACGTTTCTTAGAATACCAAGTACCTCCAGCCGATAGCGAAGCCGAGACAGTTTGATTCTCAAAATGATAAATAATATCGCCTTCTTTTCCACCAGCTAACATGTATAACGATTTAGGTTGAACATCCGTCACCATAACACCACCAGATGTTATCCATTCATTTTTGGAATTTTGAGGACATGAATAGTGAGTCAATATGTCCGACGTATAGATTGGCTGAGATGTCAGCCCAACTTGAGGAGAATGAATGTGAGAGGCTGGCGGTGGCAAAATACGAATGACAGCAGGCAACGATTCGGGTGCTGTACCCATTAATTCTTGACGAATTTTACCCCAACGGCGACCGGCTTTGAACTCGGATAATCCTTCCCAGTCGTCGTTGCCTATGTATCCCAATACTTTGCTTAGTAATTCTGGACCACCACGATGTGTACTGTGACCGTCGGGGACAATAACGTGGCGCATCAACCAAGAATGGAACGAACGTGGCTTGCCTTTGACAAGACCACCCATCGACGATGCTTCCCAACTTGTATGCATCTCTGCATCTTGAAGGGAGATTTGCTCATCTTCAGTTAAATGGTCATGCAAAGCGTGAATAGTAGAGTCTGTAGATTTTAATTGTTGAGCCTTTAATTGAGATATCCATTTTTGGGCGGATGCTTCTTTCTCATATCGTAATGAAAGTGGTTTGAGGAGAGTTGGAAGCACGTTCTTTACAGTATTGGCGTGAATGAAACCATTCTCACCGTCGACATTGGCACCGGTTAATTTGAAAGTGTTAATACCAATTAATTCGTAACGAGATGGGACGAAATAGTGAAGGCCATCAAAAGCCTTTTCTTCTTTTGTTGGTTCGGCCTTCCAGAGTAACGGCCCTCCGGAATTGCCGCCATTGATTAAGGCGCCCGATAAGCCGCGAATCTCGTGATTAAGGTGGACCGGACCTTGGTAGTCGCCGGTCGTGAATTGTTGGTCAATGAGTCCTAGAGGATGGCCGACAGCATGTACTTGGTGACCCACACGAAGATTGTCAGAGTCGCCAAATGAAAGTGCTGGAATGTGGTCCACACCATATCGAGAGAGTACAGTTCTCTTTAACCATTGCTGCACTTGGGGCTCCACTTTTAATAGGGCCAAGTCGCGGTCGTGGCATACGGCGACAACCGTCACTGGCAAAGCTTGGTGCTCGATGTAGGTGGTCATGATTTTGACCACTGGAGAGTTGGTGACTACATGGGCGTTTGTTAGTAAAAGTCCCTCCTCTTTGATGCGGTTGCCGTCGACTTTGAGGAAAAATCCAGTGCCTATGGCCTTGCCTCCCGTTGCTCCACCACTGTGGGCTGCGATTATCCGAACTACTTCTGGTAGGTATCCCATGTGCTTTTGTACATGAAATGTATTGGCTTATATACAGCACTTTTATTGATATGTACAAGGAGGTTCATTGCATCCGTATGTGCATTCAGTCTGTTGGGTGGACGACAGAACGAATGTCGCATAAAAGGCGAAATCTTTTGTTTAGTATAGTCATCAATTTGTCCAATTGGGAGATTTCGGGCTCGATGTTTAAGTGACGCCATCGAGATATGTATCCCGCTTGGTGAGTTGCTGTTATGTCCGCGATGCGGGTTAGTATCGTGTGAATCTGATGAACGGCATCCGTTACATTGGTGCTCGCTGTCTTTAATGGTTCTTTGTCGCAGCAGAGAGAGAGGCAAGTCGCTTCGATTGTTTGGAGGGTGCATTCGATGTCGTGCTTGTGAATGATGTCTTGGAGGGTGACTGTATCAAGGCCAGAAGTTCGGAGCGTCGAGAGAAGCGAGAGTGTGGAATTCACAATTGGGGTTATTGCTGAGGAGACAACCATCTTGCTCGTTGTTGTTGCTATGTAAACAAGACCCGCCTGCATTTTTGTTGTTGGGGGATATGGCCTTTATAATCGGAAAAAGAGCGGGGGGGGAGTTTTGACAAATGCTGACGGTATGTGCAAAATTGTAGTATAAAAGGTCGGTAGCCTTTTTCTAAAATGAAACTTCAAATTTTATCAACTATTGTCGCTCTTTCAGCAACTGCCGCATCGGCAGATTCTCTTACTTGTGGGCAGGTGAAGGCGTTGTATCAAGACAGTACATGTTGCAACGCTGCCGATGCGTCGTGCGTGGGCTCATTGACTGCAGGTCAAGGCCTTACTTTAAGTGCTACTGGCGAACTTTCGTTGGTAACGGGCACGACCGCAACCACTGCCTTAGCAGGAAACACTGTAACGATTTCAACTCTTCAATCCAACGCAATCACGGATACCGAAGCGGGTGTTGCGGCACTTGGCACGAAAATGAGTGCGGCCGAAACCACGATTGCCGCCGAAGAAGCGAAATTGACGGCACTTGAAGGGAAAATGAGTGCGGCCGAAAGTACGATTGCCGCCGAAGCAGCGAAAGTTGCGACACATCACAATCAATTATCCACAGCAGAAGCTACGATTGTCGCTGAAAAAGCGAAAGTTCTGACACTTGAAGGGAAAATGACTGTGGCCGAAAGTACGATTGCCGCCGAAAAAGCGAAAGTTGTGACACTTCAAGGGGAAATGAGTACGGCCGAAAGTACGATTACCGCCGAAAAAGCGAAAGTTGTGACACTTCAAGGGAAAATGAGTACGGCCGAAAGTACGATTGCCGCCGAAGAAGCGAAAGTTGCCGCCGAAGCAGTGAAAATTGCGATGCTTCAAACCACGTCGCACACCGAAGAAGCGAAAGTTGTGACACTTACTTCGAAAATGAGTACGGCCGAAAGTACGATTGCCGCCGAAAAAGCGAAAGTTGTGACACTTACTTCGAAAATGAGTACGGCCGAAAGTACGATTGCCGCCGAAGAAGCGAAAGTTGTGACACTTACTTCGAGAATGAGTGCGGCCGAAACCACGATTACCGCCGAAAAAGCGAAAGTTGTGACACTTACTTCGAGAATGAGTGCGGCCGAAACCACGATTACCGCCGAAAAAGCGAAAGTTGTGGCACTTACTTCGAGAATGAGTGCGGCCGAAACCACGATTACCGCCGAAAAAGCGAAAGTTGTGGCACTTGCCTCGAGAATGAGTGCGGCCGAAAGTGGTAAACAAAACACCATTGTGGTTGCAGGTTTAAATATGGATAAAGTAAGTGGTCTTACAACGGCTTTGAATGCTAAAGCTTCGATTGCTGCTTTGAATGGTAAAGCTTCGACTACTGCTTTGAATTTCGCCAGCGGCCTGACCGTCGGTGGGGGCGGGGCCACGGTTAACGGGCATACTGGCACCAAGACTGTAAGAACTTACTTCGCTAACACCCAGGGTATCTCCTGTCACGGGCCCGGGGTGAACAGGATTTCTACCGTAGCAGATTGCCATCTTGCTTACCAGTCGTTGATTTATGATAAATCACTTGAGTATCCAATCAATAACCCCCAAGCTGCCATGGCGGGTTCGTATATTGGAGTATCCTCAGCGGACCCCGCGGGATGTCTGTATCAGACACAGAGAAACGGGAATGCCGCGAATAAATACTACTTCAACACTAACACTGCTGGTATAGGCTCAACTGTTGGTAATATCCAGCTTTGTTCCAAGGACATAGTCATGGATGCCAGTTCTCCTTCTCTAGGGCTTGAGGTGAGCAATGCTGTTGTTGCCAAGTCTTTTCATGCCCAATCCGACCAACGCATCAAGAAAGACATCACTGATGCAGATACCGGTGCGCTTCTCCAAAAAATCAATGCATTGAGAATGCGCAACTACGGCTACATCGAGAATGCAGAAACAACCGTGGGATTCATTGCACAGGAGCTTGAAGCAGTCGACGACTCATTCACTTCCACAACGAGACGACCGATTCCCGACATTCGCAAAACAATGGACGGTGCATTTTCGGAGGGCACCCTGACCTTGGACCTTGACGGCACGGAAGTAGCGGTCGGTGACACATTGAAGGTCGAGCTTACAGGCGGTGCACAAGAACTCACCGTTCTCAGTGTTGAGAATGGCCAAGCAAGCGTCGCCACAGACATTGAGCAGCCAGATGGTCCCGTGTACGTGCATGGCCGAATTGTGGACGATTTTCTCGTCATCAACAAGGACCGCATCATGGCCACCGCGGTGGGAGCCGTTCAAGAGTTGAACACTCGCCTGGCAGCCTTGGAAGTCCGACTCGCCGCCCTCGAATAATTCAAGCCCACCTAAATTTCAAACCAACTTTAACATTGTAGTATAAAAATGTATTGCATTTAAATAAATAACCCCTAAAATAAAAATAATTCGACCCCCTAAATTTTTAATTAATTTCAAAATTGTAGTATAAAAGGCAGGGAGGTTTGTCTAAAATGAAAATTCAAATTTTAACAGCTATTGTCGCAATTTCTGCTACGGGTGCCGCCGCAACAGTTCTCGATTGTGGGGCAGTACAAACCTTATACCAAGACGCGGAATGTTGTGGTGATTCTTCGTCGCAGGATACATGTGCGCGCTCATTGTCTGTGGCAAGTGGTAGTGGCCTTACTTTAAGTGGCACTGGTGAACTTTCGTTGGTGCATCCACGAGGCCCGGCCGGTGCTGATGGTGCTGATGGTGCTGATGGTTCTAATGGTTCTGATGGTTCTAATGGTGTTGCAGGTCCACGAGGTCCAGGCGGTGAAACAGGTGCTGTCGGTACCTTCTCAACAAACACGGTGATTGAAACTAGCCTGGGCCTGAAGGTCACTGCCGGCGGAGCCACGATTGCCGGGCATACTGGCACCAAGACTG
>Ga0209533_1000962_pt1 | contig 27226 bp, 21 predicted proteins | sample COG_04_FD_184748 | JGI IMG/M metagenome (GOLD analysis project Ga0209533, IMG submission 184748) | Pelagic Microbial community sample from North Sea - COGITO 998_met_04 (SPAdes) (version 2) | ecosystem: Environmental > Aquatic > Marine > Neritic zone/Coastal water | place: Helgoland, sampling...
GAATTAGGAATTAGGAATTAGGAATTAAGGATTAGGAATTAGGAAATGAGAATTACAGATTAGTAGTTAGGGACTGAAACCTGAAAAATGGAAAACTGAGAACGATGGATCTGTTACTGGATGAAGAGGAATTGTTGGGTGTTGAGCATTGCCCAAATGATGCGTTGGCGGGCTTTCTCGGGGTCTTCGGTGAAGTAGGGGAGCAGGGCGTCGACCTCGTCGGCAGACGGTTTGCGGGCGAGGAAGCCGATGTAGAGGGTTTCGAGTTTCGCTTCCGGTGTCTTCGCGTGGCGTGCTTCCATTACGGGAGCGGAGCGCTGTGCCATGAGCCAGTTGGTCTGGTTGGAGTTCATGAGGAACAGGGCTTGTAGCACGTTGCCACCGTCGTCGCTATTCTCGATCAGCATACGGTCAGACTGGCCGAAGACTTCGAGCAGGTGCCCGTTGCGCTGGGGGGATTGCAGTTCGGAGGCGCGACGGATATTTTTGATCCATCTTTCGTCCGCTTTGTTGCGCTTTCCTTTCGGAGTTTTTTTCACTCCGGGGAAATTCGCGGCCATCATGCTCATACTCATGTCCATGGATGCGCCTGAGTCTGATTCGCCGAGGTCGGGGTTGAGCATCTGGTTCCACTCTTTTCTGGCGCTGTTGAACGCTTGTCGGATTTTGGTGAGCTCTGGTGTGCCTTTAAGGCTCGGGTCTCCATTGGCTTTGGAGTTCGCACTTCGGGCTTCGGAGTAGGCTTTGTAAACGTCGCCCATCTTGATAATATGACTGGCTAGTTTTTGTGGAGACCATTCGTCGAGATAGACTGCGGCGGCGGGTTTCTTGCCTGTCACATATTGGATGCCGCCGTTGTTACCTTTGTAGGACGGGGTGAGCATTTGATCGATTTCGGGCGTCATCAGGGTGGCGAAGGAGTCCCAGATCTGCTCAGACGTCATGCGTTGAAAAACGGGGCCTTCGAGGTGGTAGTCGTCGGGTAGATCGGGGTTGTCCATCACGGCTTGGCGTTGAAAATACTGAGTATTGTAGAGCACGCGCAGGTATTGCTTTAGGTCGTAGTCGAGCGCAATCATCATGGATTCGAGGTAGTCCATGAGCTCGGGGGAGTCAGCGGTAGACCCGTCGGTGAGTTCATCGATTGGCTCGATCAAGCCTTTGCCCATCGCGTGCTTCCACATGCGGTTGGCGATCACGAGGGTGAAGCGTTCGTTGTTTTTGGAGACGAGCCAATCGACGTAGCTTTCCACCCGGTCGGTGGAGTCGTGCAGTTTGGCGTCGGACTGATTGCCGAACAGCACCTTGGGCTGGACGACGTCCTTGGGGGCGGCATCATCGTATTGATAGTCGTGCGGGAGTTTGAGCGGGCGCTCGTTATGGACGACGCCCCAGCGCAGAGGATCGAAGAATTCGCGCCCAGCGCTGAGGGGGGAAGCCTTTTGGTAGCTAGGCACTTTGCCTTTGTTTTGCTTCTTCGTTTCTTGACGGAGGCGGTGCATCACTTCTTTGAGCTCGGGATTGTCAGATTGAATGTTGACGCCAGTTTTGAGTCCGTAGGTGTAAGCGGCCAGTTCGTAGAAGTCCTTTTGGCTCCACACATCGGTGGGGTGGTCGTGGCATTGGGCGCATTGCATTTGCGTGCCGAGAAAGACTTGGGCGGTCATTGACATGTTATCGAGCGGCATGCCGAAGTCGCGCAGGTAGTAGGCGACGGCTGGATTGTCCCATGGGTAGCCGTTGGCGGTGAGTAGCGTGCGGACGAAGTCGTCGTAAGGCACGTTGCGCCGGATCTGGTCTTTGAGCCAGGGAATGTAGTAAATTCCACCGTAGCGGCTGCCTTCGCGGCCAGTGGTTTTGGCACGCAGGATGTCGGCCCAGAGATTGAAGTTGTGGCTGACGTAGCCGGGGGAGTCTAAGAGCTTGTCAACTAGCTCAGAGCGCTTGTGCGGGTTGCTGTCGTTGAGGAAGTGGACGGCTTCGGCGTAGGAGGGGATGCGGCCGATGATTTTGAGGTAGGCTCTGCGTAGGTAGGTCGCGTCATCGATAATGGGGGCGGGTTCGACGCCTTGAGCCTTCCAGTGTTTCGCCAGGAACTTGTCGATTTGTTTGCTGGCGCCGAAGTGGTCTTGGCGTTTCGTGACGCGGGCGACGTCGGGCTGATTGCTGCCGCGATAGGTGGTCGCACTGAGTAGACCTGCTTCTTGTTGGGAGAGGATGTAGGCGCGATCTTTTTGGGAAAAGTCTGAGAGAGGGAGGGTGAATGTCTTCCGGTCTGCGCTGCGTCGAAAGGTCACCTGATCATTGCGCATCGAGACGAGCTCGGCCTCGATGGTGCGGCCTTCCACGTGTGTGAAAATTCGGGCGGATGCACTTGAGGTGAATTGGGCGACTAGTAGGGCGCAGGCCGCGATGCGGAGCAGTGTTTTGGGTAGTAAACGAATGGTAGAGTCCTTCCTTGCGGGGTGATTCTGGAATGTGAGGTATGGGAATTGTTAATAAGGTATATCAGCGAATCGCCAAGTAAGTTGCAAAAAAAATATGTTTTTTTGCAGGTGAGTGTAGAAAATGTGCACAAAAAAGTCCGCCAGTGCGTTCGCTACAGGCGGACTTGAAAGTTAAGAATCGTTACGAGGTGAATAAGGTAAGGACAAGTAAGTCTGATTTCAAACGCCACACACATTGATTTCCCGTAGTGAAAGGTTATATTACATGGGTAATGAACCATTTCGAAGCATCCCAGGGATAGATTGTCATGATTAAGCATAGCGACTTCAAAGCCTTCACCTAACCCTGTTTATCATTTGTTTAAATCGATGCCGAAGATTCTCCAGATTTCAGATCTGCACTTCGGGCCACACTATGTGCCCGAGGCGGGAGAAGCATTGCAACGAATTGCCCCGACATTGGAGCCTGAGGTGATTGTCGTGAGTGGCGACTTTTCGCAGCGGGCGAAGCGGCGACAGTTCGAGCATGCCCGTTGCTTTATCGATCGTTTACCGCCGGTGCCCAAACTACTGATCCCCGGTAACCATGACGTGCCACTCTACCGGATCGCCGAACGTTTGCTGAAACCTCACGGTCTGTATCGCGAGTTGATCTGTGAGGACCTGAATCCCGTGCTGTCAGTGGACGGGCTAATACTGGTGGGGCTTGATTCGACCTCGCCGCGGCGAGCCATCTCAAACGGTCGAATTCACCGCGACCAACTGGCGCACTGTGCGGAGGTATTTGCTGGCGTTGCACCGGAAACGGTCCGAATCGTGGTCGCTCATCATCACTTCGCACCCGGCCCCGATTACCTTCACGATCGCACCATGCCGAAAGCACGCCGAGCGATTGACTGCTTCGTGGATCAGGGAGTCGAGATGATTCTCGGTGGTCACCTGCACCGATCCTATATCGGTAATTCACTCGATTTTTTTCCCGGTAATCATCGAGACCGCGGCATCATCATCGTTCAATGTGGGACGAGCACCTCCAGCCGAGGCCGTGGGCGTGAACGAAACGAGAATACCTTCAACCTCATCGAAGTCGGGCCACATGTGTTAACCGTGGTGCACTACCTGTATTTCGAAGCACGGGATCGATTTTTTCCGATCAGCCAACATTGTTACTCACGCCCTGGCCAACGATTCAACTCACCCCATCCGCCCCCGTCATCGACATTATGAGTGCGGCAATCAAACGCCCACGAGTCTGTGGGAAATTGCCGATTCTGATGATCGCGGTGATCCTCGCGGCAGCGCTCACTTGGTATGTTAAGCACTATGTCAGTATGGAGGATATCGTGGCGCAGGAAGAGCGGATACGTGAAGTGATTACTCAACGTCCATGGCGTTCACTTGCGCTCGGGTTCGTCATCTACGCGCTCGTCTCGCTCGTCCCCGGTACCTCGGGGAAATCGATCATATTTGGCTGGTTGTATGGGTTTTGGCAAGGGGCACTGTTGATCATTATGGGGCTCAGCACCGCCGCGATGGCGATCTTTTATTTGAGCCGCTATGTGTGCCGCGGGTGGATCGAGCATCGCTACGAGCGATTTCTAACCGCCCTCAATCGGCACCTTAAAAAGGAAGGGGCATTCTATCTGATCACGCTACGAATGGCACACTTTCCCTTTTCCATTATCAATCTGGCGAGTGGTGCGAGTCGCGTGCATGCTTGGACTTTCTATTGGACCACCGTCCTGGGATTGCTGCCGGGAACTGCGGTGTTTGCGTATGTCGGAGCCCGTTTGCCGTCTCTGGATCAACTGATCGCGAACGGCCCCGGTTCGCTCGTCGATACGCCTCTCATCGTAGCGCTCTCCCTGAGCGCGGTGTTTCCCTTTATCTTTCGAGCGGTGGCTCGGCGTGCCGGGATTCTGAAAGATACCGGCAGCCCTGCCGATCTGGCGACCATTGATCCACGAACCTGAGACCCTGAAATCATGATCTCGTCTCTCTCTCCAACGCTTCTTTGGGTGCTCGGCGCAGTGCTCGTCTCGCTGACTCTGGGTTCGTTCGCTCGTGTGTTGAGCCTGCGCAGTGCCGACGAGAGCTTACGCCTACAGCGCCTCGCCTGCTTGCGCACGTGGTGGCTGCTGGCTCTTATTGTCGGAGGCAGCCTCCTTCTCGGGCGATTGGGCGTCTGCCTTCTACTCGCGGCGGCAAGCCTCGTCGCGTTTCGTGAATATGCCAATCTCCTCGGCATCAGAGAAAGTGAACGCCCCGCGCTCATTGCGGCCGATGTAATCGCAGTGATCAATTACCTCCTGATCCTTTTAAATCAGGCGTCAGCTTTTGTCCTCTTCATCCCGGTGGGCTCACTCGCCATTCTTGCGCTGGTACAAATATTTCAAGGAAAGACGGCAGGATATATCCTAACTACCGGCGAAATCTTCTGGGGTATGATGGTCGTGTTTTACGGGATGTCGCACGCGGCTTACATATTTATCCATCCGGCCTTTGCGAGTGGACCCGCCGGACCAGCTGGGTGGTTTCTCTACTTGCTCATTTTGACTGAGGGCAATGACATCTTCCAAGCCATCATCGGCCGCGCGATCAGGTCAAACAAGCGGCACCTCATCACGCCCACGGTCTCGCCGAAAAAGACATGGGAGGGATTTGTCGGCGGCGCGGCGATGACTATCATGCTGGCATGCGTGTTGGCTCCATGGCTCACCACCCTAGACGAACTGCAGGGAGCATTGCTGGTCGGTGTGGTGATCGCGGTCGCGGGCTTCTTTGGCGATATCAACATGTCGGGGATCAAGCGAGACAGCGGGGTAAAAGACAGCAGTCAGTTACTTCCCGGAATGGGTGGCCTACTCGATCGGATTGACAGTCTGACTTTCACCGCGCCGGCTTTTGTTTACCTGATGGGATGGTGGTTATGATGAACTCCACTGATGACCCACATGAGCGCACGGATCGGATCCTCACGGTTCCGAACATCATCTGTGTCGCACGCTTATTCGTTGCTCCCATCTTGATAGTCTTCGCCCACGGCGGGCAGAGCGCTCCCTTCCTTTGGCTATTCGTGGCACTTGCGATCAGCGACTGGGTCGATGGTAAACTCGCAATCTTACTGAATCAGCGTTCGGTCTGGGGGCCACGGCTCGATAGTTGGGCGGACTCGGCACTCTATCTGGCGCTGTTGATCGGCTTGATTATATTGCATGGCCCGACTCTGCTATCCGAGTCGGGCTGGATCATTCCGGCATTGGCCAGCTACGCACTCACCACCGGCGCGGGTTTGTGGAAATATCGCTGTTGGCCAAGCTATCACACACGAGCCGCCAAAATCTCATGGTTTTTAATCCTGATCGGATCCGTATGCCTACTTGCAGAATGGAATTTGTGGCCACTGCGGATCGCGCTGGTCGCCATCGCTTTGACTAATATCGAAGCGTTGTTTATTACCATCCTCACACCTGATCGACGCGAGGATGTGGAGTCGATCCTGCACCTCTTACACGAACGTAAAATTGGCCGAAAGGCAGAATGATTTCGCCTCGAGACTGAACGGCAAAAGTTGCGGCGTTTTTAGCTCTTGGAGCGGATTTCTGTTATTGGGATTGTAAAAATAACAAAATTAATTAGTATATAGCGTGTAAACGATAGATGCCCCGCCTCATGCGTTTGAAAACTTTCGAAAACCCTCCCATTACTCCTCGAGCCATTCTAGAATTTTAAGCCTCACCTCCGGTGGCAGCAGTCGCCTAAAAGCAAACCCATATCAGCAATGGCAATCCACCATTCCAGCACTCAATACATCAAATGGTTTGCTGAACTCGGCATTGGCGATGTCCATTTAGTTGGCGGCAAGAATGCGTCCTTGGGCGAAATGTTCCGCGAACTCGCCCCAGAAGGCGTCAAGATTCCAGATGGATTCGCTGTGACGGCTGAGGCCTATCGTTATTTCCTCAATGAGGCGGGTCTTGACCGAACGATTCGGAAAATTCTGGCCGATCTGGACACATCAGATATCGCGAACCTGCGCACCCGTGGCAGTCAGGTGCGCCACGCGATTCTTGCGGCCGAGTTACCCTCCGATTTGAAGCAGGACATTTCCAGGGCCTATCAAGAGCTTGGCCCCGATCCAAATCACCCCACCGATGTCGCTGTGCGCAGCAGCGCCACCGCGGAAGATCTCCCCGACGCGAGCTTCGCCGGCCAACAGGAAACCTATCTGAACGTGCAGGGGCTCGGACCACTATTGAGTGCCTGCAAACGTTGTTTCGCCTCGCTGTTTACCGACCGGGCGATCTCCTACCGTACGGACAAGGGCTTCGATCATTTCAAGGTCGCCCTCTCGATCGGTGTGCAACAAATGGTTCGCGCCGACCTAGGTGCTTCTGGGGTCATGTTCACGATCGACACCGAAACCGGCTTTCGCGATGCCATACTCATTAATGCTGCCTACGGTCTGGGAGAAAATGTCGTTCAGGGTTCAGTCAATCCTGACGAGTTCTACGTCTTTAAACCAACGTTGAGGACTGGGTTCAAACCCATCGTGAAGAAGCTCATCGGCAGCAAGGAATTCAAGCTCATCTACGACGTCGGAGGAGGCAAGATGGTGAAGAATGTCCCCGTGGCGCAGGGCGATCGGGAACGATTTGCCATCTCGGACGAGGAGATTCTGCAACTCGCGCGCTGGGGGTGCGTGATCGATGACCACTATTCCAAAAAGAGACAACAGCCGACCCCCATGGACATTGAATGGGGCAAGGATGGGCGCACAGGCGAACTCTACATTCTTCAGGCGCGCCCCGAGACCGTTCAATCCAGGCGACCAACCGACTGCATTGAGTCGTATCAACTGAAAGAACGAGGCAACGTGCTGGTCACTGGCCGGAGTGTCGGCGAAAAAATCGCCTCTGGAAAGGTGCGACACATTTCCGGCGTGGAATATCTCCACGAATTCAAGGATGGCGAGGTGCTGGTCACCGACAAAACGGACCCGGACTGGGAGCCGATCATGAAAAAGGCGGCGGCCATCGTGACTAATCGAGGCGGTCGCACCTGTCACGCTGCGATTGTGAGTCGCGAACTGGGTGTACCCGCCATCGTGGGAACCGAACTCGGAACGAAACTCCTCAGCAACGGACTGGAAGTCACCGTGTCCTGTGCAGAGGGTGACTCCGGGTTTGTATACGAAGGCAATCTGGATTTTGAAGTCAACCGAACTGATCTCGGTGATGTGCAACGCCCGAAGACCAAGGTCATGATGAATGTGGGCAATCCGGATCAAGCCTTCGCTCTATCGCAGATTCCTAATGACGGCGTCGGGCTCGCACGCGAGGAGTTCATTGTCGCAAACTCCATTAAGATTCACCCGCTCGCGCTACTGAACTATGACAAGATGGATGCCGGCCCGGTGAAGCAACAGATCGCAGAGTTGACTCCAGGTTATCTGCACAAACCCGATTTTTACGTCGATAAGCTCTCGCAAGGCGTGGCTGTCATCGCGGCAGCGTTCTATCCCAAGGATGTCATCTTGCGCCTCAGCGATTTCAAAACGAATGAATACGCCAATCTCGTGGGGGGGCGCGCGTATGAGCCGGAAGAGGAAAATCCCATGATCGGATTCCGGGGTGCCAGTCGTTACTATCATCCGAAATACCAAGCCGCCTTTGAACTGGAATGCCTGGCGGTTCGCCGGGTACGAGAGGACATGGGGCTCACCAATCTGAAGCTGATGATTCCCTTCTGTCGCACCGTAGAGGAAGGCCAGCGCGTGCAAGCAGAGATGGAAAAACATGGGCTCAAACGCGGAGAAGCCGGTTTGGAGATGTATGTGATGTGCGAGATCCCCAGTAATGTCATCCTGGCCGATGAATTTGCCGAAATCTTCGACGGGTTCAGCATTGGTTCCAACGATCTGACGCAGTTGATTCTGGGGGTCGATCGCGACAGCGAGATCGTGGCGTCGATTTTCGATGAGCGAAACGCCGCAGTCATGAAGATGATCGCCCAAGTGATCAAGACCTGCCGCAAACGTGACCGTAAGATCGGTATCTGTGGTCAGGCTCCCAGTGACTACCCCGAGTTCGCACAATTTTTGGTCGAACAGGGCATCCACAGTATCTCCCTTACCCCGGATACGGTGTTGAAGGCCACGCAGGCCATTTTGGAAACGGAAGCAGTGTGTTAAGCTTTCAGATGTCGGCCTTTGATTTTTAGCAATTTGTGAATTTGATTGTAAGCGAACTTTTTTTTGATTATACAGGATCTAAGTCTTTTGCATTATAATTGTATTCGTCGTTCGGCGTGATTCAAGCCATGTTGAGCGGCGTTTTTGCCCGTCATTCTCTAACATATATCCCAACACTTAATACTTCACGAAAGATGAATCTTTCGACTTCTTATATCGGTCTCGACTTGCCGAATCCTTTGGTGGTCGGGGCCAGCCCGCTGGGCGGTGACATCGATACCCTTTGTCAATGTGCGGAAGCAGGTGCCGCTGCGGTGGTGATGCATTCGCTGTTTGAGGAACAGATAAAACAGGCCGATCCTTTCATTGCCGAGTCGGCTGATCTTGGGGCGGCTCCATCGGCCGAGGCATCGGATTACTTGCCCCATGGGGAAATCTTCTCCCATGGGCCGGATGATTATATTGAGAAAATTCGCCAAGCGAAACGTGCGGTCGACATCCCGATCATTGGTTCGCTGAACGGTACACACCAGGGGCCCTGGTTGGACTACGCAGGTCACATTGCCGACGCAGGGGCGGATGCCCTGGAGTTGACCGTTTACAGAGTACCGACCGACCCGGCGGAGGAGGGCGCTGCGGCTGAAAAGGAAACACTCGAGATGGTCGCCGCCGTGAAGGAATTGGTTGATATCCCTGTCGCCGTGAAGCTCAGCCCGTTCTATTCCTCGTTGCCTAACTTCGTCGAGCGCTTGGACGCACTCGGGGTCGATGGGCTGGTGGTGTTCAATCGATTTTTCCATCCCGACGTGGACGTGGAAGTGTTGGAAGTGGAGCGCCGACTGGTCCTCTCCCGACCCTCGGATTTGTTTCTCCGGTTGCGTTGGCTGGCGATTTTGTCGGCTTGCGGTCATAGCTATGATCTTGCGATCACCGGTGGCGTGCACTCGGGGGCGGATGCTATCAAGTCGATCATGTGTGGGGCTGACGCCGTGCAGTTGGTCTCTACCTTGCTCATGCATGGCCCCCAGCGCCTGACTGAAATACGCGATGAGATGGAGCGTTGGATGGAAGCGCACGAATATGAGTCGATCCAGCAGATGAAGGGGTCGATGGACCTAAAACACTGCCCCGACGCGATGGCTTATGAACGGGCCAACTACGTCCGAATCCTGCAACATTGGGATACTTGTGGTCACCACTCACCCACTGCTTAGGCGCCGTGTTATGATCTTTTTATCTCTAAGTCGAAAATGCAATCTTCTGAAATGCATTCGAAGGGAGCGCTTCGGCTAAGCTCATAAGGATAGGCAGACTATGGAACGGAGGAAATTCATCTATTTGGCGTTTGGCGGTTCGGCTCTGGGCTGTCTTGGCTGGAGAGGCGGTGCTGTGGAGGGGGCTTGGCTGGACAGACCTTTAACGAAATTCACTCGAAGCGCTTTTGCCCTGGGCACTGATGTGAGGATGACGGTATTTCACGAGGATGCTTTGGTGGCGGAAATGGCGCTTGCCTCGGCCTTTGCGGCTATCGAGAGAGTGGAGGCATTGATGAGTCTCTATCGTCCGGATAGTGAGCTGAGTCGTCTCAACCGGAGGGGCGAGTTGGAGAATCCGCATCCGGATTTGGTGGAGGTGCTGCGTGCGGCGATGGGGCTTTCCGAGCAAACCGCTGGTGCCTTTGATGTGACGGTGCAGCCGCTTTGGGGATTGTATTCCCAATGCGCGAAAGTCGGTGTCCGGCCAGCCGAAGTCGATCTCCGGGAGGCGCGCGGCAAAGTGGATTGGCGCCAGGTCGATGTATCCGAAAACAGGATACACTATCGCCGCGACGACATGCGGATTACCCTGAACGGCATTGCGCAGGGCTTTGCCGCGGATGCGGCCTGCCGGGCATTGGTGGAGCAGGGGATTACCAGTGCACTGATTGATACCGGGGAAATCGGTTCGGTCGGTGGCCATGCCCGAAAGGGTGCCTGGAGCATTGGCATCAAGCACCCGCGCCAGCCAGGCGATCTTCTGGCACTGACCCGACTGGAGGGACGTTGCCTGGCGACGTCGGGTGATTACGAAACACGGTTTTCAGATGATTTTCGCAATCACCATTTGTTCGATCCGCATACCGGCTACTCGCCGACCGAACTGGCCAGTGTTTCGGTGGCGTCGTCCACTGCTTTCGAGGCGGACGCCTTGTCGACTGCGGTCTTTGTTCTGGGCTTAAAGGATGGTTTGGAACTGTTGGAATCCACTCTGGGGGCCGATGGCCTTTTTGTAACGAAAGCGGGCCGTGTGAAACGCACATCGGGTTTCCCTCTGGATCGAATGCAGACCATGTAATGCCGTGATCTCAGAACTGACAGCAATTCTCGGTGGCTCCCTTCTGTTTATGGGCGGGCTCGGAGTCTTGCTTGCGTCTGCGTTGGCCGTGGCCCACCGAAAGTTGCATGTCGATGAAGATCCGCGCATCGAAGCGGTCGAGGAGTTGCTGCCGCAGACGAACTGTGGGGCTTGCGGGTATCCCGGTTGCAGTGCGTTTGCAAATGGCTGTGTCAGTGGTGAGGCCAACCCGGTGCAGTGCACGGTGAACACACGGGAGATGTCGGCTTACATTGCGCAGATGCTGGGTGTTGAGCTCGGGCAGGAAATACGCAAAGTGGCGCGCCTGGCCTGTGCGGGTGGCAAGCACGTGGCCCGCATGCGAGCACTCTATCGCGGGGTGGAAAGTTGCCGTGCTGCGGTCGTGACGGGCGGGGGGGGGAAGGCCTGCGCCTGGGGCTGTTTGGGCTTGGGCGACTGTGAACGCTCCTGTGATTTCGACGCCATTTATATGGACAGTCACGGTCTGCCGGTGGTGATCGAGGACAAGTGCGTGGCTTGCAATGATTGCGTGGAGGCCTGCCCGCTGGATTTGTTTTCCCTGCAACCGGTCAGCCACCGTCTTTGGGTCGCCTGCAAGAGTCTGGCCGAGGGGGATGATGCACTGGCCGACTGCGAGGTGGCTTGCACGGGCTGCGGACGTTGTGCGGCCGACGCACCCGAAGGACTGATCCGCATGGAGAACCACCTCGCTGTGGTCGACTACTCTAAAAACTTGTTGGCCACGTCACTGCCGACGCAGCGTTGTCCGACCGGGGCAATCGTCTGGCTTGAGGATCAGAAGACGCAGAAGGGAGCCGCCGCCAAGCGGATCATCCGCCAGGATCCATTGCCTATCGAAGCTCATTTTTACGATCAAACTTAACCACGGATTCAATCAAATTGGAGAGAGCCCACCATCATGGTCACAGAAAACAAACAAGTGAAATACCCCGGAATCCCAGTCGCGATGGACGGCAATACTGCCGTTATCATGTGCGAGAGGGAATCCAGTGACGCCGCCGGCGCCTACCCGATTACGCCCTCCACGCAGATGGGAGAATACTGGGCCGAAGAAACCGCCAAGGGGCACCTTAACACGGCAGGACGGCCACTGATCTTCGTGGAGCCGGAAGGCGAGCATGCCGCCGCCGCCGTCACGGCAGGCATGTCGATGAGCGGGCTGCGCGCCTCCAATTTTTCGTCGGGGCAGGGGATCGCCTACATGCACGAATCGCTTTATGCGGCGGTTGGTAAACGCCTGCCGTATATCCTTAATATCGGATGTCGGGCCATCACCAAGAGCACTCTCAATGTGCATGCCGGGCATGATGATTACCATCTGATGGACGATACCGGTTTTATTCAAGTCATGGCAAAGAATGCCCAGGAGGCCGCCGACTTGAATCTTATCACACGAAAGATCGCCGAGCTTTCGCTCAACCCCGGTGCCGTTGGCCAGGACGGTTTCCTCACCACGCATCTCATCGAAACACTTCTCCTACCGGAGCGTGAACTGATCGCTGAATACCTAGGGCGGGCGGAGGACATGATCGACACGCCGACGCCGGGGCAGCGAATTCTCTACGGTAAAACACGCCGCCGTGTACCCCGGCTTTGGGATGTCGATAATCCCATGCTCTCGGGGCCCGTGCAGAACCAGGATGCTTATATGCAGTCGGTGGCGGGCCAGCGGCCTTATTTCTTCGATCACGTTCGCGTGATCGCCGACAAATGCATGCAGGAGTATGCCGCACTCACGGATCGCCACTATGCGCGCGTCAACGCATCGCGCCATGAGGATGCCGACTATCTTGTCATCGCTCAGGGGAGCGTGATCGGCACGGTTGAAGCGGTGGCGGACTACCTGCGGGAGAGCCGGGGCATCAAGGTCGGGGTCGTTAACATGACGATGTTCCGACCGTTTCCAAGCGATCTGGTGGGTGAGTTGATTCGTGGCCGCAAAGGTGTGGTCGTGCTTGAGCGCACGGATCAGCCCATGGCATCGGACCTGCCGTTGATACGCGAGATCCGGGGCACTGCGACGAAGTGTATTGAGAACGGCCACAGCGGCAATGGCAGCCAGGAGCTCCCTTATCCCGAATATGCCGTTTACAAGAAGGCTGACGACATGCCTCCGTTGTATTCCGGTTGCTTTGGTTTGGGCAGTCGCGACCTCCAACCCGAAGGGGTGGTCGGTGCGATTGAGAACATGTTGCCGGATGGTGCACGCAGGAAGTTCTTCTATCTCTCGGTCGACTTCATTCGCGACAAGCCGTCTACGCCGAAGGCGGACATTTACCAGCAAGCGCTTGAGGATAGTTATCCCCGTGTGAAGCAACTCGCCATCAAGGGCAGCGAGAATCCGAATCTCCTGCCGAAGGGTGCCATCACCGTGCGCATGCATTCCGTGGGCGGGTGGGGTGCCATCACTACGGGCAAAAACCTCGCGATCACGCTTTACGAACTGCTTGGCTACGATATTAAGGCAAACCCGAAATATGGCTCGGAGAAAAAAGGCCAGCCCACGACATATTATCTTTCGGCGGCTCCTGAGCCCATTCGCATCAACTGTGAGTATTTCTTTGTCGATGCGGTGTTGTCGCCCGACCCGAATGTCTTCAGTCACTCCAATCCATTGTTCGGCCTCAAGAAGGGCGGGGAGTTTATCATTCAGAGCGATTTGACTTCTCCGAAAGATGTTTGGAATTCCTTCCCAGCGAGTGCTCGGAAATACATCATCGATCACGATATCAGCGTCTACTTTATCGATGCCTTTAAAATCGCCCGCGAGGAAGCCACCGATCCCGAGCTGCAGTTTCGTATGCAGGGGATCGCCTTTCAGGGGGCCTTCTTCGCCGGGGCCTCGTTAACACATCGGGGAGAACTTACAGAGGAATCGTTATTTAAGGCGATTCACGATCAGCTCGAAAAGAAATTCGGATCCAAGGGCGCGCGTGTCGTTGAAGATAACATACGGGTGGTCCGCCGCGGCTTCGACGAGGTGCAGGAAATAACCGAAAAGAGCGCACCGTCGAAGGATGCCGTTGCGGCACGTAAGGAGACGAACCTTCCAGTCATGCTCAAACGGATGCCAGTGAGCGATGACCCGAAGTCCGATATTCACCGCTTCTGGGAGCAGACGGGTAGCTTCTATGCGGGCGGGCGTCCAAATGACAATTTGGCCGATCCGTTTAATGCGCTGGCGGTGATGCCGGCCAGCACCGGCGTCTATCGTGACATGACGAAGATCCGCTTTAACCACCCGGTTTGGCGGCCCGACAAATGCACTGCTTGCAGCAAATGCTTTACGGTCTGTCCCGACAGTGCGATCCCCGGTCTGGTGAACTCGATTTCGGGTGTGTTTGACGCCACGATCAAGCGCGTCAGTAAAGCCGGCCATGAGGTGAAGCTTTTGCCCAAAGCGGTGCGTACGGTGGAGAAGCTGATGCGTGGAATGGTGACTTCCTGGGAGGACAACTCAATCGACACGGCACCCTTACTGGAAAAAGCGATTGCTCAAACCATCACTGAAAGCAACGGCGAGGGCAAGGCACTCGAAGAAGAGTTCGGATGGTTTCGCGAGGCGATGGGTGACTTTAAGTTTGCCTTGACCAAACCGTATTTTGCTCAGCGTGAGAAGGCGCAGCCAGGTTCCGGTGGCTTGTTTGCAATCACCGTCAACCCATACACCTGCAAAGGTTGCATGCTTTGTGTGGATGTGTGCGATGACAACGCTTTGGAAGTGACGGAGCAAACCCCCGAGTCGATCGGCAACCTGCAGCAGGACTGGGATTACTGGCTGGATCTGCCGAACACGCCGAAGGACTTCATCCGTATCGATGACATGGACGAAAAGATCGGTGCGCTCGAGACCATGCTGCTCGATAAATCCGTCTACCAGTCGATGGTTTGCGGGGATGGCGCCTGTACGGGGTGCGGGGAGAAGAGTGTGTTGCACATCTTCACCAGCACGCTCACCGCACTGATGCAACCGCGGGTGAAAAAGCAGGTGTCGCGCCTGGAAGATTTGATCGCCCGCCTTGAAAACCATATACGGAGCAAGCTGGCCGAGACCGTCGACATTGACGATTTGCCGGCCATACAAGAGGCCATCGCGGCCCATCGCGGCCATGACCTGAAGTTTGCGCATCTCGCGGAAAAGCTGGACGAAGCTAAGCCGGGCACTCCAGTCGACCAAGAGTGGCTCGCGTGGTCGAGCAATCTCCTGGCCGCTCTGAAGGACTTGAAGTGGCGCTACGAACAAGGACCGACCAAGACCGGTCGGGCCAAGCTCGGCTTCATGAATGCTACCGGTTGTAGCTCGGTTTACGGATCGAGCTTCCCGTTCAATCCGTATCCGTTCCCTTGGTCGAACCACCTTTTTCAGGACGCACCCTCGGTGTCGCTGGGGCTGTTCGAGGGGCACATGCGGACCATGGCTGACGGCTTCAAGGCGATCCGCATGGCCGAGGCCGAGCTCGCCAGTGACATGGGCTTCGGGGAACTGGAGGATTCGTTACGCTATTTTAACTGGAGAGAATTTTCCGACGACGAGCTCCTGCTTTGTCCGCCGGTGGTAGCGGTCGGCGGTGATGGTGCGATGTATGACATCGGCTTTCAGAACCTCTCGCGTGTGCTCATGGCTGGGCGACCAATCAAGGTGCTCGTGCTCGACACGCAGGTATATTCCAACACCGGAGGCCAGGCCTGCACCTCCGGCTTTATGGGGCAGGTTTCGGACATGGCCCCCTATGGTGTTGCTTGGAAGGGCAAGAACGAAGTCCGCAAGGAGATCAGCCTCATCGGTGCGGCGCATGGAACGGCCTTCATCCTACAGGGGAGTATGGCTAATTACACCCACATGATCGAGGGCTTCATTGATGGGCTCAACGCGAAGCGCCCTGCGTTGTTCAACATATACTCCGTCTGCCAGCCCGAGCACGGTGTGCCCGACGATTCGACGGACTTGCGCAGTAAAATGGCCCTCGAATCCCGCGCGTACCCGATCCTGCGCTTCGATCCGGACGCGGGCGATACCTGGGAAGAGTGCATCGATCTCGAGGGCAATCCCGATATCGATGCCGACTGGCCAGTCTACCAGCTCGACTACACGGATGATGAGGGCAACCCGCAGCAGATGGAACTGCCGATGACCTTTGCCGACTTTGCCGTGCAAGAGGCACGCTTCCGCAAGCACTTTCGGGTGGCTCCGCGGGATACTTGGGGTGACAGCATGGTTCCGCTGGCCGAGTTCATTCAGTTGGCGCAGGAGAATCGCGAAGAGCTCTATCCTTACATTTGGGCGGTCAACAAGAAGAACCAGTTGGTGCGGATTCTCGTTTCGGCCGAGTTGGTTGCTTCGACCGAGAATCGTCTGGGATTCTGGCGGGTGCTCAAGGGGCTCGCTGGGCTGACAAGGAAGATTGATCCCGAGCAAATCGCCAACCGTGTCCGTAGCGAGACGGCTCAAAAACTGGCCAGCGGGCTCTTGGCCATGCTGCAAAGTGAGGGTCTCTCGCCCGACGTCGAATCGTTTGACGCCGCGCCGAAAGCCACGGAACCGGAAGTCGCCGCCCCTGCCGCAGGCACCGCTTATGAACCGGTCTGGATCGATCAAAGCGAATGCACTTCCTGCGACGAATGCGTGAACATTAACCAGAAGATCTTCGCCTACGATGAGCAGAAAAAAGCCTTTGTGATCGATCCCCGGGGCGGCCCGTTCAAGGACATCGTGCGGGCTGCTGAAAAGTGCACCGGACGCTGCATCCATCCCGGCACCCCGCCCAATCAGGGGGAGAAAGGCCTGGATAAGCTGATCAAGCGCGCGGCGAAATTCCAATAGGGAAATCAAAATGTTTCTTAGCACCTAAGCTCATGACTCACGGACTCCTCCAGATGTTTGCTTCCGGAAACTGGTTCCGGCACACCTTCCCGCATGGTGTCCATCCGGACGATTGCAAGCAAGACACCGCAGGTAAACCGATCCGTCGTTTGCCATTCCCGCCGGTATTAATCCTGCCGCTGTCCCAGCATGCGGGAGCGCCCTCGGTGCCCCTTGTACATCCGGGGCAGGAGGTGGTGCGCGGCGAGCCGCTTGCCAAGGCGGGGGGCTTTGTCTCGGTTCCGCTACACGCTCCGGCGACTGGAGTGGTTCGCGAGATCGCACTGATGCCGACGGTGAAGGGGCCACGCATGCCGTCGATTATTATGGAAGTTTATCCGGGCGATAGTCAGGAGGTGCGCTATGGAGGGCCGCGCGATGTCGATACGATGACGACTGCCGAGATTGTCCAAGCCGTTCAGGATACCGGGCTTGTTGGATTGGGCGGCGCCGCTTTCCCGACCCATGTTAAACTGTCCCCTCCCAAGGAACACCATGTGCACACCGTGCTGCTCAACGGTTGTGAGTGTGAACCCTTCCTCACGACGGATCACCGAATCATGCTGGAGCAGGGAGAGGAGCTTATCGCAGGGATGCACATCTTTATGAAAGCGCTGGGTGCGGAGCGGGGGATTATTGGAATCGAGGATAACAAGCTCGATGCCGCGGAGTCCCTGCGAGACTTGCTTCCGGCTGACGGCAGCATCACTGTGACAGTCGTCCAGACGAAGTACCCGCAGGGAGCGGAGAAGATGTTGGCCAAGTCCATCCTCGGCGTCGAAATCCCTTCGGGCAGTTATCCCTCATCGGTTGGGCTGGCGGTGTTCAACGTGTCGTCGACTGCCCAGTTGGGCGCGCTGCTATCACGTAGCCAGGGAGTGATTGAGCGTGTGGTCACCATCACGGGGCCGGGGGTCGAACATCCGGGCAACTACCTCGTCCCGATTGGCACGCCCGTGCGGTTTATCTTGGAAAAGCTCGGCTTTAGAGGTGCCGAACAGACCTTGATCATGGGCGGCCCCATGATGGGGAGCACGGTCGCTTCGCTCGACGTTCCGATTACGAAAGGCTGTGGCGGTTTTTTGGTCCTGACCGAACGTGAATTGGAGCGCCAAACTTTTCAGAGCGCGTATCCGTGCATCAACTGCGGCCATTGTGTCGAAGCCTGCCCCATGATCCTGAATCCCTGTCACTTGGGCAAGCTCGCCGTCAAACACCGCTACGCCGAAATGGAAGACTCGTATTACCTGAACGATTGTTTCGAGTGCGGTTGTTGCAGCTACGTTTGCCCGGCCGGGATCCCGCTCGTTCAGTATTTCCGCATTGCCAAAGCAACCAACCGGGAGAAAGCGAAAGCCTCATGACGGACAGCCTGACAACCAGGGGCGAACCGGAGCCACATGTTCTGTTGCGGACCTCTCCCCATCTGCGGATGGCGGAACCAGTCGATGTGATCATGAGTCATGTCGTGTATGCCTTGTTGCCGGTATGTGCGTTTTCCGTTTGGCAGTTCGGCATCAGTGTGCTGGCGCTGCTCGTGGTGTGTACCGGATCCTGCATGTTGACCGAACACCTTATCTGTAAACTGTCGGGGAAGGTATCGACCCTCGGCGACCGGAGCGCGGTGATTACCGGCCTGTTGCTAGCATTGACACTGCCTCCCGGTTTCCCTCTTTGGATGGGAGTGGTCGGTGCTATCTTCGGTATGGCCGTGGGGAAGATGTTTTTTGGTGGGCTCGGGTTTAACATCATGAATCCGGCTTTGGTGGGACGGGCATTTCTGCAGGCGGCATTTACCGTGCCTATGACCACTTGGGTGCCGCATGCCGCGTCCAACCGCTTCACCGAATTCATCCCATCGTCACTGACACTTCCGTTTCTAAAGCCCGCCCCCTTAGGCGACTGGATGGCGCACAATGCGCCGGATGCCTTTACCGGTGCCACTCCGCTTGCCCGTATCAAATTCGAGCAGGTTCCGACAGACTCGATGGATCTACTCCTTGGCTCGAGCGCCGGTTCAAGCGGGGAGACTTCCGCTCTACTCATCCTCATCTGCGGGATGTATTTGATCTTCAGGAATATGATGAACTGGCGCATTACCTTCAGCGTATTGGCCAGTGCGGCGCTGTTCTCTGCCGTCTTTCATTGGTTTAATCCCGAAGTGTATCCCGGGCCCATCTTCACGCTGTGCTCGGGTGGCTTGATGCTGGGGGCCGTCTTCATGGCCACCGACATGGTGGCCTCGCCCGTCACGCCGCTTGGCGTCTGGGTTTATGGAGCCGTGATTGGATTCCTGACGGTGATCATCCGGTTCTTTGGTGGCTTGAGCGAGGGGGTCATGTATGCGATCTTGTTGGCTAATGCCTGTTCACCTTTGATCAGTGCGGTGACACAGCCTCGTCGCTACGGTGCCCGGATGCCTAAAACGAAAGGAACCCCATGAGCAGGAATCCCGGGACAGCCTCTCCGGCACCTCCCCGCAGCATGGCACTCATCGGCACGCTGGGCGGCATTGCGATTATGTCCGGTCTGCTGGTGGCGACGACGTTCCAACTCACTCGTGAGCGTATTTTGCAGAACCGCCGCGAGGCGCTCGAACGCGCCGTCTTCGAAGTTCTGCCCGAAGCCACCAATCGCCGGAGCTTTTTCCTGAATGAAGAGGGCCTGCAAGCCCTGGCCGATGACGCGTTGGGACAGGCCAGCCTCTACGCCGGGTATGATGACTCAGGAGCGTTGACGGGTGTGGCCATCGAGGGCTCGGCACGTGGTTATCAGGATGTAGTCAAGGTGCTTTACGGCTACTCGCTGGAGCGTGAGTGCATCACCGGTATGACTGTATTGCAGAGCTCGGAAACGCCGGGACTGGGCGACCGGGTTGAAACCGATCCGGCATTTCAGGCCAACTTCGAATGCCTCGACGCCAGACTCAATTCGGAGTCCACCGCGCTGGTCCAGGAAATCGTGACCGTGAAGCATGGTAAGAAAACCGACTCCTGGCAGATCGACGCGATCTCGGGTGCGACGGTGACATCAGCTGCCGTCGGACACGCCTTGCAGCAGAGCGCATCGGAAATTCTGCCGCTGCTACACCGTTACGAAGCCGCCTTATACGAGAACACGGCAGAGGAAAGGACAAGCCCATGATGAAGGATCCCAGAGCACCCGAGGCGCTCAGTTGGAGCGTCTTCACTCAGGGCATTTGGAGGGATAATCCTGTGTTCGTGATGCTGCTTGGGCTGTGTCCTGCGCTTGCCGTTTCGAACACGGCAAGCAATGCGCTGGCCATGGGGCTTGCCACCACATTCGTCCTGCTGTGCTCTGGGGTCTTAGTCTCTCTTTTAAGAACGGTGATCCCCCAGCAGGTCCGAATCGCCTCCTACATTATTGTGATTGCGACCTTCGTCACCATTGTCGATTACGCGATTCAGGCGATCAGCCTAGAGCTCTATAAGGCGCTCGGCGCATTCATCCAACTCATTGTCGTCAATTGTATCATACTCGGACGGGCGGAGGCTTATGCCTCGAAAAACCACGTCCTCAACGCATTCGTCAATGCACTTGGCATGGGAGTGGGGTTTACCTTTGCCATGCTCTGTCTGGGCGTGGTGCGTGAGGTGTTGGGAAGCGGGACACTGTTTGGCGTGTCGCTCTTCGGGCCTGATTTTCAGCCTTGGGCCGTCTTTGTTTTGCCGCCCGGTGGGTTCTTTATCCTCGCCTTCTGGTTGTTCCTGTTTGCCGTTCTGAAAAAACGAAAACAGGTTCGCATGGCCGGTCGACAGGCAACGTCCGAAACAGAAAAGGAGGTGCCCCGTGCAACCTGACTCCCTGACCTTTATCTTCCTCGACGCCTTTCTGATTAATAACTTTGTCTTGGCGATGTTTCTCGGCTTATGCCCCTTTCTCGGAGTGTCAGGTAAACTGGCCACCGCTTCCCGCATGGGCCTTGCGGTGGTCTTTGTCATGATCGTGAGTTCGACCTGTGCGTTCGGGATCAACGCTTTGCTGATCCGCTTCGAACTCGAGTTCCTCCGGCTCATCTGCTACATCGCAGTCATTGCCTCAGCGGTGCAACTGGTTGAAATGACGATCAAGAAATTCAGCCCCGTGCTCTTCCGTACGCTGGGCATTTTCCTGCCTCTGATTACAACGAACTGTGCGATCCTCGGGCTGGCGCTTTTTCAAACCAATCGTGAATACGATTTTATCCAGTGCCTTGCCTACAGCTTGGGGGCCGGTGCCGGCTTTACCCTCGCGCTCATTTTGATGGCGGGCCTGCGCGAGAAACTCGAACTCGCCGATACTCCGGACGTCTGCACCGGGGCTGCTTTGGCCCTGACCCTGGGCGGACTGCTTTCACTCGCTTTTATGGGCTTTGCCGGACTTGGAGGCTAGCGCTGATATGATTGTAAAATGCATCTTCTCCGTCCTGATCGTATTCGGCATGCTTGCCGGCTGGGTCGCGGTGCAGTACCTCGCCCGGCGTTTCGCGGCACGGCACCCTGAGCTCGGTCCGGCCCGTGAAGAGGGCGAAGGCTGCGGATTTCTCTGCCACAGCAAAGATGGGCGGTCCTGTCCGTTTAGGCGTGCCGGCTTCTGCCATGAGCCCAAGGAGGGGGCCTCCGATGACAAATTTCCACATCAGCATTCAACCACCAGAGGAGAGACATTATGAAACTCAGCCAATATAACACCGACTGCACCTATGTTGCAGACATCGTCAGTTCCGAGCGCATCACAGATGAATCGACCGCCGAGGTCCGTCATATCATTCTGCGCGTTACGGATCCGGCCTTCCAGTTTATCGAGGGGCAGAGCATTGCGGTGCTCGTTCCGGGACCCCACGCTTTTGGCAATAAATACCATATCCGGCTCTATTCGATCGCCAGTTCCCGCATGGGCGAGGGGACTCGTGGGGCGGAGCTCTCGATCTGTGTGCGCCGTTGTTTTTACATCGATGAAGTCAGTGGCGAGCGCTATCCCGGCGTGGCCTCGAACTTCCTTTGTGACCAGCAACCCGGCGACCGGATAGAGATCGCCGGGCCCTATGGGCGGCAGTTTGTTACCCCGCGTGATGAGACCTGCAACCTTCTGATGATTGGAGTCGGCACGGGCATCGCGCCTTTTCGCGCCTTTACCAAGCACATCTACGGGGAGCGTGGGGGGTGGCAGGGGAAGGTTCGCCTGTTTTACGGGGCACGCACCGGGATGGACCTGCTCTACATGAATGATCGCAACAACGACATCAGCAGTTACTACGACGAGGACTCCTTCAAGGCATTCGAGTCACTAAGCCCGCGTCCGCATTTCGATGAACCGGCTCAAGTGGAGCGAAGCCTGAAGGAAAATGCCGAAGAAGTGTGGTCGATGCTGCAGGACTCCAAAACCCATGCCTACATATCCGGACTCTCAAGCCTCGAAGAACAGTTGGACGACGCATTGGCCGACATCGCCGGCTCGCCTGAAGCTTGGGTTCAACTCAAAAAACGTATGATCGAAGAGGGGCGCTGGTCCACCCTGTTCTATGAATAGAGATCTCGCCGAACATTGAACGTCCAAAAGATACGAAAATACATCGACAAAGGCACTCTATTTCGTTAGCTTAAACACACGCATCCGGCTATGGCTGGTATGCTCGAAAATATCCACTCACACACGCATTAATTATAACGATGGGGACCGAAGATGACCACGAAATCGGATACATTCGTCATGGATCTTGCGGGCCTGGATGCAGTTTTGAAAGCGCTGCGCGAAGCTGGCTTTACCTTGGTCGGGCCAACGGTTGAGGACGAAGCGATCATTTACGATGAGATTGCGTCGCTGGAAGAGCTTCCTAAAGGTTGGACCGATGAACAGGGCCCCGGGGTCTACCGGATAACGAAGTCCGATTCACCATCGCTTTTCGATTACAATACCGGCCCTCATGCATGGAAGAAGTTCCTGAACCCTTCCCGCATGCGCCTGTGGACGGCCGAAAAAAATGCGACTGGATTCGAAGTCATCCCTGAGAAAAGAGAGATCCCTGCCTATGCATTCATCGGTGTGCGTGCTTGCGATCTGAACGCGATCCGAATTCAGGATAAGGTGTTCCGCACCGGCACGAGTGTTGAGTCATACTATGACGAGGCCAGGGACAATGCCTTTGTTCTCGCCGTCAACTGCACACGTGCCGGGGGGACTTGTTTTTGTGCGTCGATGAATGCGGGGCCGAGAGTCGGGCAGGGGTTTGATCTGGCACTCACGGAACTCGTGAGTCAGCAGCGGCACGTTTTCGTGATTGAGGTAGGCAGTGAACGGGGCCTGCAAATTCTGGGGGACGTACCCAAGGAACGGGCTGGCGCGCAAACACTGCAACTGCGCGATCAGTGCATCTCCGAAGCAGCCGAGTCCATGGGACGCTCGATGCAAACCGAGAACCTTCGCGAGCTCCTGGTTCAAAATCCGGAGCACCCACGTTGGGCGGATGTGGCTGACCGCTGCTTGTCCTGTGCCAATTGCACCATGGCGTGCCCGACTTGCTTCTGTTCTACAGTCGAAGATACCACGGATTTGACTGGTGACCACGCGGAGCGTTGGAAGCGTTGGGATTCGTGCTTCACCATGGACTTTTCTTATGTCGCGGGTGGCGTCATCCGGTCTTCCACCCGTTCGCGTTACCGACAATGGATGACACACAAACTGGCGACTTGGCACGATCAGTTCGGGACTGGCGGCTGTGTCGGCTGTGGCCGTTGCATCACTTGGTGTCCGGTGGGGATCGATATCACCGAAGAGGTACGCGCCATCCAAAGCTCCACTCAAACCCATCCTAACAGGCCATGAAAAAACTATTGGAACTCCTTGCGAACAATCCTGCTTTCGCAGAAATCAATCCACAACTCCGCGATGCGCTCGTGTCCTGTGCTTCCGAATGCTCGTTTAAGGCCGGCGAGCTTATCTTCACTACGGGCGATCCTGCCAATGAGTTTTTCTTTATCGATACCGGGTGTGTGCAGCTTACGGCGCATTCACCACAGAAGGGACCGCTCCATATACAGACGCTGGCACATGGCGATGTGCTGGGCTGGTCCTGGCTTTTCCCGCCCTACACCTGGCACTTCGACGCCACCGCAATCGAGGATACGACGGCCATTAAATTGGACGGGCGCTGTGTGCGGGGCAAATGTGAACAGGACTACGAATTCGGCTACCAACTGCACCGTTGTTTCAGTCAGATCATGTTGGAGAGGCTCCTGGCCACACGTCTCCAATTGCTCGATCTCTACGGCGATGAAGGTGGTAGGGGAGTGAAATCTTAATTCTACAATACATCACGATTATGACAAAAGTTAGGGCAGCGGAAAGCAGAGATCCCATGGTGACGGATCCGTGGGTATTGTCCCATGTCGAATGGGAAACTGCCGACACCTTTACTCTATGTCTTCAGCCGAGAGACGGAATGCAGTCGTTTGCCTTCGCTCCCGGTCAGTTCAATATGCTCTACGTATTTGGTGTGGGAGAGGTGCCGATTTCGATTTGCGGTTCTCCATCCGCGGGTGGAGAGGTCCTCCATACGACGCGTAAAGTCGGCACGGTCACGCGTGCCATGGGCTCGCTTGGAATTGGAGATTGTATCGGGGTGCGTGGGCCATTTGGCAGTTCGTGGCCGCTGGATGAGGCGCGTGGCAAGGATGTTCTGCTTGTCGCCGGTGGCATCGGCTTGGCCCCGCTCAGGCCCGCGATCTACGCGATCCTGAACAACCGAAGCGACTACGGGCGTGTGGTGCTTCTTTACGGAACCCGCACCCAGGAAGACCTGCTTTATCAGGAAGGAATTCAGCAGTGGAGGAGTCGTTTCGATCTGGACATTTATGTGACGGTCGACCGGGCCACCGGTCGTTGGTGTGGCAACGTTGGTGTTGTGCCGCAATTGATTCAACGTGCACCCATTGACCCGCACCAGTCGATCGTCATGATCTGTGGTCCGGAGGTCATGATGCGCTACTGTATGCCTGAATTAAAAAAACGGGGCATCAGCGACTCGCGCATCTATGTCTCACTGGAGCGCAACATGAAGTGCGCCGTGGGGCATTGCGGGCACTGTCAACTGGGCCCTGAATTCGTCTGCAAGGACGGTCCGGTTTTTTCGTATGAACGTGTCGCCGGACTTTTGAACATCAAAGAACTCTAATCAAAAATGAAAGAACGAGCCAAACCGAAGGTCGCTGTCTGGAAGTTTGCTTCATGTGACGGTTGCCAGTTGAGCCTGCTCGACTGTGAAGACGAGTTGCTCGCCGTCGCGGGGGCGATCGAGATCGCCAACTTTCCCGAAGCTTCCCGTGCGGTGACTCCGGGCCCCTATGATATCTCGCTGGTCGAAGGTTCGATCACGACACCTCATGACCGCGAGCGCATCCGGGAAATCCGGGCAGCATCCACCTATCTCATTACCATCGGTGCCTGCGCCACCGCAGGTGGCATTCAGGCCCTGCGGAACTTCAAGGACGTCGATGAATTTATATCCATTGTTTACGCGCATCCCGAATATATCGACACGCTGAAAGATTCCACGCCCATCTCGGAGCACATCTATGTCGACTTCGAACTGCGGGGGTGCCCGATCAATAAATACCAACTGCTCGAAGTGATTAACGCGCTGCTCAACGGGCGTAAGCCGAACATTCCCCGCCATAGTGTTTGCGTGGAGTGTAAACTGCGCGGGACGCCATGTGTCATGGTTGCGCAGGGGGTGCCTTGTATGGGGCCAGTCACACAAGCGGGGTGCGGTGCGATCTGCCCATGCTATCACCGCGGCTGCTACAATTGCTTTGGTCCGCAGGAAAGCCCGAATACTGCTTCGCTTAGTCGACGATGGCAAACGGCACTGAACGTCAGCCGTGACGACCTCGTGCGTGCCTATCGCACTTTTAACGCCTACGCACCGGAATTCAAAAAGGCCTCCGAAAGCCCCAAAGATGAGCCGGCACCGGGCTCCTGATCCGATTGTGAACCATCCAGCAAAACTTCGAGACATTTTAAATGGCAGACAAAACCGACAACAGTTCCAGTCAGTCCCGTACGATCAAGGTCGACTACATGGCCCGTGTTGAGGGCGAGGGCGGGCTCGATATCACGATCCGCAACGACCGGGTGGAAGACGTGAAGCTACGCATCTTTGAACCGCCGCGGTTCTTCGAAGGCTTTATGCGTGGGCGCAAGTTCACGGATGCGCCGGACATTACCGCTCGCATTTGTGGCATTTGCCCGGTCGCCTATCAGATGAGTTCCGCTCACGCCATGGAGCAGGCGCTCGGTGTCTCGGTTGGCGGGCCTCTGCGTGAATTGCGGCGATTGATCTATTGCGGCGAATGGATTGAGAGTCACGTGCTGCATGTGTACCTCCTGCACGCCCCGGATTTTCTCGGATATCAGGACGCGATGACCATGGCTAAGGATTACCCCGATGTCGTCGAGAAGGGGCTGCGCTTGAAAAAGACCGGCAACGAAATCGTGCAGCTTCTCGGTGGACGTGAGATCCATCCGATTAATGTCAAGGTCGGCGGTTTCTATAAAGTGCCGACGAAGCAGGCACTCGGAAAGCTACGGGACAAGCTTGCGCCCTGTCTGGACCTGGCGCGTGAAATGGTTGAGTTTACCAGCCGGCTGGACTTTCCTGATTTTCGGCAGGATTACGAATTCATTTCACTGCGTAACGAGGAAGAGTACCCATTCAATGAGGGCCGTCTGATTTCCAATAAGGGCCTGGATTTCGATATTACACACTTTGACGAATACATTGTCGAAGAGCATGTCCCGCACTCCACCTCGCTCCATGCGAATGTTCGGGCGCGTGGGAGCTATCTGGTTGGCCCCATGGCCCGTTACCACAATTGCTGTGACACGCTGAGCGATGATGCGCGCGCCCTCGCGACCGCTGCGGGTCTCGGCAAGACTTGTGACAATCCTTTTCAAAGCATTGTGGTGCGCGCAGTCGAAACCTACTGGGCGGTGGAGGAGGCGATTCGTATTATCGATGCTTACGAAATGCCCGGACAACCGTCCGTAGACATTGAGCCTCGTGCCGGCGTGGGCCACGGTTGCACCGAAGCCCCCCGTGGTATCCTCTATCATTGTTACGAACTTGATGACGAGGGGCTGATTCAAGACGCCGTGATTGTTCCGCCCACTTCGCAGAACCAGGGGCGAATGGAGGCTGACCTCAGAAGCTTCGTTGACGGTAACCTTAGCTTGGCGAACGACGAATTGCAGTGGAAGTGCGAGCAGGCTGTTCGCAATTACGACCCGTGCATCTCATGCTCCTGCCACTTTCTGAAGGTCAAGATTGATCGTGATGGGGAGAAGCATGAGATG
>Ga0209533_1000964_pt1 | contig 27192 bp, 23 predicted proteins | sample COG_04_FD_184748 | JGI IMG/M metagenome (GOLD analysis project Ga0209533, IMG submission 184748) | Pelagic Microbial community sample from North Sea - COGITO 998_met_04 (SPAdes) (version 2) | ecosystem: Environmental > Aquatic > Marine > Neritic zone/Coastal water | place: Helgoland, sampling...
TCCAGAAATATATTATTTTTACCCCATGGAAAGTCAAAGACAAAAAAAAATAGCCTCCGTTTTACAGCGTGATCTCGTTGAGGTATTACAAGGCGCAGCCACCCAAGGCGGGATGAAAGGCATACTTATTTCGGTCACAAAGGTCAACGTTACTGTCGATCTATCGATCGCAAAAGTCTATTTGAGTATTTTTCCTATAAACAAAGGTGCTGAATTGTTAGAAGGCATTAAGTCCAATGCACCACTGATTAAACACGAATTGTCGCAACGCACCAAGCACCAATTGCGTCGTATGCCACAATTAATTTTTTATATCGATGATTCTTTGGAGTATATCGACCAAATAGACAAGTCGCTGAAACGCACCGAAAACCCCATTGAAAACCCCGAGTTGTTAGAGAAAAGAAAAAAGAACTAATTGAAATTCCCGTTATATATCGCCAAACGTTATTTGTTTTCTAAAAGCAGTAACAATGCCATTAATTTTATTACTCTAATTGCTGGCTTAGGGATTATTATAGGTACTGCAGCACTTTTTGTAGTGCTTTCAGGATTTTCGGGACTTAAAAACTTTAGTTTAGAATTCACCTCTTTTGCGGATCCAGATCTTAAAATTGTACCCTCCACCACCAAAACCATTCGGTTTACGGCCGCCCAAAAACAAGCGCTTTCAGCTCTAAATTCTGTGGCCTCCTTTACAGAAGTTGTGGAAGAACGGATGTTGATGAATTGTGACAATAAACATTTAGCCGTCACACTGAAAGGCGTAGATCAAAATTATCCTCAAGCGACCATCGATTCTATTTTGATATATGGGCAGTGGTTTGAACCCAATTCCCCACAAATTGTCGCCGGATGGGGTGTTACCAACGCCTTAGGCTTTGGAATTTTTGATGTCACCAAAGTTATTAAACTCTATGCGCCCAAGCCTGGTACTGGACAACTCAATGCGATTAAGGGCGCCTTTACAAGCATGAAAGTGGCCAATGCTGGCATTTTTCAAGTCAACGAAACGCTTGATAATTCGCTAGTATTTACTTCCATAGAGAACGCCAAGTATCTGCTGAATTATGATGCCGAAACCTTAAGTGCCATTGACATTTATTTAGAACCTTCGGCCGATGAAGATGCGGTACGAATAGCACTTCAAACTATTTTTGGACAACAAATTGCCATTAAGAATCGTGTTCAACTCAATGACGCCTTATACAAAATGCTCAACACAGAACATGTGGCGGTTTATTTAATTTTTACATTGATTTTGATCATTGCTCTATTCAATATTGTGGGGTCCATCATTATGATGATTTTAGACAAGAAAAAGAACTTAAAAACCCTTTACAATCTAGGCGCAACGGTCAAAGATTTACGGAAAATTTTTTATTACCAGGGTATTTTAATGACCATAATTGGAGGAAGTATAGGACTAGTTATTGGAGTACTAATCATTTGGATGCAGCAACGCTTTGATTTATTGATGATCTCCCCAACCTTGGCCTACCCCGTAGATTTACAGCTTGCGAATGTTGGAATTGTTCTCGGTACGATTTTTATTTTAGGACTCTTAGCGTCGCGCATTGCGTCGCAACGCATTGCTAAAACACAACTAAACATTTAGACAAATTGGTAGTCGCCAAAGTTGGCTTCTACAGCATCAAACGCCGCAAAAACATCGGCACTATGATCACAAGTCACCATTTTTGTTCGAAACGGTTTAAAGTCTGGAATCCCTTTAAAATAGTTGGTATAATGACGTCTGGTTTCTAACACTCCCAAAACTTCACCTTTCCAATCAATGGCCATTTGTAAATGACGTCGGGCGGCCTCTACACGTTCGAGCATGCTAATAGGGCCCAAGTGTTGTCCCGTTTGCATAAAGTGTTTCACTTGCTTAAAAAACCAAGGATTCCCAATAGTAGCGCGGCCAATCATGGCACCGTCCAGTCCATACTGATCACGCATTTCAATAGCGCGTTCTGGCGTGTTTACATCTCCGTTTCCAAAAACGGGGATGTGCATCCGTGGATTATTTTTAACCTCAGCAATTGGTGCCCAATCAGCAGCTCCTTTATACATTTGTGCGCGCGTACGCCCGTGGATAGAAATCGCCGCACAGCCCACATCTTGTAAGCGTTCAGCTACTTCCACAATATGAATGGAATCATGATCCCAACCCAATCGTGTTTTGACGGTAACGGGTAAATTGGTGCGTTTTACCATTTCGGCAGTGAGTTTTTCCATCAAACAAACATCTTTCAAAATACCAGCGCCGGCACCTTTACTCACTACTTTTTTAACCGGACAGCCAAAATTAATATCAATTATATCGGGATTGGATTTTTCAACAATATCAATAGCTAGTAACATACTGTCCAAATTAGCTCCAAAAATTTGAATGCCTACTGGACGTTCTTTTTCATATATATCCAATTTCATGGTGCTTTTGACCGCATCACGAATTAGGCCCTCACTCGAAATAAACTCCGTATAAACCACATCTGCTCCTTGTTCTTTACATAGGGCACGAAAGGGCGGGTCGCTCACATCTTCCATGGGTGCAAGTAATAAAGGGAATTCGGGAAGTTCTATGGAACCAATTTTAACCATCTGTTATTTATAAAAATTCATTTCATCTAAGTACTCCCAAACGTCATCGGGTAGCATGGGTCTAATATTTTTACCCGCTTTTATGGACTGCCGGATAAAGGTAGAAGATAACTCCATAATTGGAGCATTTATTTTAATGATGTTGGCGTCTTTTTCCAAGACGGTTGTGTTTTTAGTACCTGTAGATTTTCTAGGATACACATAAATCGGATAGTCTTTGATAATCACTTCTGCATTTTTCCATTTTGGCAAAGAGTTCAAATTATCTTCGCCCATGATAAGCGCAAAGCGGTGTTCGGGGTGTTTTTCTTCTAAGTATGCAAGTGTGTGTACTGTATAATTTGGCTGTGGCAAATCAAATTCAATTGCACTCGGTTTTAGTTTAGGATACGCCTCTGTTGCGCGATAGACCATCTCTAAACGTTGATGATTATCCAATAAACTCTGCTTTTTTTTATGTGGACTTTGGGGGGTTACTACCACCCACACTTGGTCCAAATCAGAATGCTCCGCCATATGATTGGCAATGACAAGATGCCCAACATGAATGGGGTTAAAGGTTCCAAAAAAGAGTCCAATATTCATTGATCCTTAGTTAATAAATTTTGCAACAGTATCGTAGGCTTCTTTTTTTGCCGTTTCTAAAATATCATTTTCTATGATACAGTCAAATAAAGGCGCCGTAGCAAGTTCAGCCGATGCTTTGGCCACCCGCATATTAATTTTATCTTGAGTTTCTGTTTGTCGTTTTTTGAGACGAATTTTTAATTCGTCGATGCTTGGAGGTTTTACAAAAATAGCGAGTGTTTCTTCTGGAAATTTACGTTTAATTCGTAAGCCACCCGAGACATCAATATCAAAAATAACATGTTTGCCTAAGGCCCAAATACGCTCTACTTCAGACTTGAGTGTGCCATAGAAATTGTCCCTATAGACTTCTTCCCATTCCAAAAAATCGTCGGACTTTATATGCTGCTTAAACGCCTCACTAGACAAAAAATAGTAGTCTTTTTCGTCGACTTCAGCCCCTCTTTTTTCACGAGATGTAGCCGAAACAGAAAACTCTAAATTCAGCTCTTTTTGAGCCAATAAATGTCTTACAATCGTTGTTTTTCCAGACCCCGACGGTGCGGAGAATACAATTAGTTTTCCTTGTGGCTTCTTAGAGGACATTGAGTAATTGTTCTTTAATTTTTTCTAATTCATCTTTCATTTGAACCACTAATTTTTGCATGGGTGCAAAATTTGCTTTGGATCCAATGGTATTAACTTCTCTTCCAATTTCTTGAGATATAAACCCTAATTTTTTACCGTTAGAATCGTCAGAGTTTAAGGTCTTTATAAAGTATTCCAAATGGTTTTGTAGGCGAACTTTTTCTTCAGTAATATCAAATTTTTCAATGTAGTATACCAATTCTTGTTCGAAACGATTTTCGTCATATTTTTCTTTAAGTTCTGCTACCCCTTTGTGTAAGCGTTCCCGTACATTAGTGATGCGCTCAGGGTCAATTTCAAGAACTTGTTCAAGTAAATCAGATATGATAGTGATACGTTTTGAGAAATCCGCTTCTAATACTTTTCCCTCTTCTAATCTGTAAAGTGAGATGTTTTCTAAGGCGTTGAGAATTTCATTCTGAATTTCATCCCATTCCGTTTCATCAATACCTTCACGTTCGGTGCTAACGGCATCGGGCATTTTAATGGCCATTTGTAAAAGGTGCATTGGGTCACCAGCTGCCAATTCTTCTAACTGACTCATGTATTTTTTAACCACTTTTGGATTAACTTTAGCAAACGTTTCTCCACCAGTATTTTCAAAAAATAATGAAAAGTCGACTTTACCCCTATGTAGCTTAGATGCAATAAGTTTTCGAAGATTCAACTCTTTTGCTCTGTACATAGATGGTATACGCATGTTGAGATCTAAGGTTTTACTATTCAACGATTTTATCTCGATTGAAATGGTTTTACTTGGTAATTGTAATACAGACTTACCATAGCCCGTCATGGAATGTATCATTCTTTGGAATTATAAACTTTTTCCAAAGATACTGAAAACCAATAAGTATACCCAAGTCGAACCTTAACCTTTAATGCTTCTAAATATCCATATTCACAAAAATTCGTATATTGCTTACAACTAACTTAAAACCTGCTTATTATGGATAATTTTTCAACGAATTGGCTGGCCATATTTGTGTCTGCCCTAATCCCTTTAGTTATGGGAGCAATCTGGTATCACCCAAAAGTGTTTGGAACAGCTTGGATGAAAGCTACCGGAATTACCGAAGCCAAAATAAAAAGTGCGTCACTAGCTAAAACGTATATAGTGGCAGTTCTTTTGTCGGTTATTCTTTCGTTTTACTTGTATCTCAATGTTTTGATAGGTGGCCCTGATGATATGCGTCATGGTCAAGAAGCTTATATGACCTTTAAACACGGTGCTGCACATGGTGCTTTTCTTGGAATTTTTGTAGCCTTACCGGTTCTTGCAACGAATGCCTTATTTGAGATGAAATCAGGCAAATATATTTTTATAAATGTATTGTATTGGATCACATCTTTAGCACTTATGGGCGGAGTTCTAAATGGATGGCCGCTGTAACTTATGAGCATCTAATATTATTTAAAAGGGGAGTGCTGCTTGAATTCTTTCACCTTAATACGCCTGAAAAAGGGCTTTATTAAGGCGTTTAAAAAGGGGTTTTTGTGTTTTATGTAGCAGCTTAACTCCAAAGGATTGGCACCAATAGTCGTTTTGATCTCGGAAGCTGTTCGCCCCAAATTAATGGAAGACACTTGTTTTTCTATCCCAAGCCTTACGTAGTCATTCAAAATACGGGGATAGATGGCATGTGATTTATTTAACTTGTAATCTAATCCTATAAAATGAGCATCCAACACATTTTTGTTGACAAGAGCTGTTAAAAACCCAACAAGTTTATGGTCAAGAAAATATGCTTTTACTATAAAGTCGTCTTTCAATGCTTCTCGTAAATGAATATATGTGTTTAGGTTTAGTACTTGTGCATTAAAACTAGCATTGGTAATAGTATTTTGGTATAGGGCCTGTAATTCGTCTTTATAAATCTCAAAGTCATGCTCTGTAAACAAGCGTGTTTTCAAAGCGCTACTTGTGGAATCGGCCTTGTTTGCTTTTACACGATATTTTGATTTTAATATGTTTTTATAATCCTCAAACGTTTGCCATTCAGGGTGTAATTGAATGATCATATTGGGCTCTACTTTAATTTCGCTATAGCCGAAATTTAGAAACTGACTTGTACTTTTGAGCGATTCTACTTTAAAATCTTTTATAAAAATAGCATGTAAAGCTTTCGTATTTTCAGCGATATTATCTAATGCAGTACCAATCTGACTCATGATGGCTTCTTTAGAAACTTCATTAGAGGCCGTAATACCATGTTCACCACTAAGAAATACATTACCACAGAATAGGATTTTTAAATGTTCATTGCAAAAGAATAGACTTAAAAATTTTCTAATAAATGTCGCAACTTTTATATTTTTTAGAGTGCCTTCAACACTTAGATTTATTACCTGTACAACTGCAAGAGCAACCGTGTGGTTTTTGACATCAGAAAGGGTGATATACTTGAAGTCTATTTGAGGGTTTGAAAGCTCAAAAGCTTTCAAAAATGATCTTGAAAAATAGACGTTTTTATCTGCATTAATATCTTTAAAAATAACAGGATCAATACGATCTACTGACGGGTATAATGTGGTGATAAAAGCACTCATTTTGTCGTTGGAAGGTTCGAGTTTTTAGAAACCAAATATACACCTAAAAATATTAGAATAGCCGCCAGGACCTTAACCGCATTCAAATTATCGCTCCCCATCATGATCGCAAACCCTCCTGCAAAAATAGGTTGTATATAGACAAAGGTGCTAACTGTTGTTGCACTGAGATTCCGCAGCGCAATTGGGTTTAAAAGATAGGTCGCGAAGGTTGCAAAAACGACAACAAACAGCGCTGAAAACCAAATATATGGCGTAAAACTACTCCAGTTCACCGCTACAAGTTCATTATAACCAAAAGGAAGTACGATTAGGGTTCCAAACAAAAACAACCATTTGATAAAAGTATAAGGATGGTATTTGTTGGTGAGCTTTTTTATCAAAATCAAGTAATAGCTATAAGAGGCCGCATTGACGAGTACTAAAAAGTTACCCAACAATATTTGATCTCCCGTACTTGTAGATCGATTATAAACACTTAAAATCAGGGCTCCTGAAAGCCCAGCAAAAATTCCTAAAACCTTAAGTTTTGTAATTTTTTCTCTAAAAATAATAGCGGACAGTACCAAGACAATAATTGGGGTGGTTACCATTATCACTGATCCATTAATCGGAGTAGTGTACTGTAGACCTTTAAAAAAAGCTAACATATTTAGGGCTACCCCAAAAAATGCGGCGACCATGAATTTTGGATAATCTTTCCGATCTATTTTTTCTTTAGGCGTCCAAATACTAAATATCCAAAAAAGAATTCCTGCAAGACTCACTCTAAATAAAATAAAACCAGATGATTGCATAAACCCACCATCTATGACGTCATTTGCAAAAGTAAAGGTGACGCCATAAAAAAGTTGTACCAATAAAAGGGCAAAGAGTGCAAACCTATTATTTTTCATTTAATAGCGCCGTTTTTGCAGAGTTAATGACTTTGGAGCTATTGCCTATAAAAATGGTGTCGTTTAACACAAGAACAGGTCGTTTTAGGAAGGTATAATGCTCTAGAATATAATTTTTATAATCGTTTTCTTCCAGTGATTTTTCTTTTAAACCGAGTTCTTTGTATAATTTTGCACGTTTGCTAAAGAGTGCTTCATAGCTACCAGACAAGACTTTTAACTGTTCTAAATCTTCAGAATTTAGTGGATTTTTTTTGAGGTCTTGTAGCTCAAAACTGGAATCTAAAACCAAATGATTTAAAATCCGTTGACAAGTATTACACGTACTTAAAAAATAGAATTTTTTCATGCGATTCTTTTCTTATTTTTACAAAGAAAATGATTTCTTTAATAACAACTTAATAATCTCTTAATATTATGGATTGGAATTATAATGTGACCCTACAAAACCGGAAACTTCTCTCGAAGTTTCTTCAAAAATTTTCTTTAGACCAACTCAATAAAATCCCGGATGGCTATCGAAATTCCGTTTTCTGGAACATTGCCCACACTATTGTAACCCAACAACTGCTGGTTTATGGACTATCAAACACCCCGTTTTTGATAGATGCCGAATTGGTAAACACCTATAAGAAAGGCACTAAAACCGCTCATGAAGCCACAGAATCGGAGTTGATACTTATCAAATCGCTTTTGTTTTCGACCCTTGAACAAACCAAAATTGATTATGAAAATGGCGTGTTCAAAAATTACTCACCTTACACAACTTCTTTGGAAGTTACCCTAACTACTGTTGAAGAGGCGATGAGCTTTAATACATTTCATGAAGGCATCCACCTTGGGTACATTTTAGCAATGAAAAATAGTTTATAATCCTTAAATTAATAGTCCTGTGAAATTTAATACCAAAACAATCCACGGCGGACAATCGCCAGACAAAGCCTATGGCTCTGTAATGCCACCAATATATCAAACGACGACCTATGCACAAACTACCCCTGGAGGGCATAAAGGCTACGAATATTCGCGGAGTCATAATCCAACAAGACAGGCCCTAGAAAGTGCGTTTTCTAGCCTAGAAAATGGGAAGTTTGGATTGGCTTTTGGGTCTGGATTGGCAGCAATTGATGCCGTATTAAAGCTTCTAAAACCTGGGGATGAAGTGATTTCTACTAATGATTTGTATGGAGGTACATATCGACTTTTTACTCAGATTTTCGAAAAATTTCAGATCAAATTCCACTTTATTGGAATGGATAATGCCAGTGCTATTGAGTCGTATATAAACTCAAACACCAAACTCATTTGGATTGAAACCCCAACCAATCCCATGTTAAACATTATTGATATATCTGCGGTAGCCGCTATCTCAAAAAAACACAGTGTTCTATTCGCAGTCGACAATACATTTGCAACCCCTTATCTACAACGTCCTTTAGACTTAGGTGCGGATATTGTAATGCATTCCGCTACAAAATATTTAGGGGGTCACAGTGATGTGATTATGGGTGCTTTGATTGTTAACGATCAAACGATTGCCAACCAATTATATTTTGTTCAGAATGCCAGTGGCGCTATCTCAGGGCCGCAAGATTGCTTTTTGCTATTAAGGGGAATCAAAACCTTACACATCCGTATGCAGCGCCATTGTGAAAATGGACGTACTGTAGCCACGTATCTATCCACCCATCCAAAAGTCGAAAATGTCTATTGGCCAGGATTTGAATCGCACCCCAATCATGAGATCGCAAAAGCACAAATGGATGATTTTGGAGGGATGGTTTCGTTTACAACTAAAGGTAATTCTTATGAAGAAGCCATTAAAATGGTCGAAAGGCTTAAAATTTTCACATTAGCAGAGTCTCTTGGAGGTGTTGAGTCCTTGGCAGGGCATCCCGCTAGTATGACACACGCAAGTATCCCAAAAGAAACGCGCGAAAAAACGGGTATTTTAGATTCACTAATTCGATTAAGTGTTGGGATTGAGGATGCGGAAGATCTAATTGCCGATTTAAAACACGCGTTAAATTAGAACTTTACGCAATGAATTATAGATTTCATTAAATAATTCATATTAAAATATCATATTCAGAATTTATATCTTAATTATTGCATTCAAATTATGATATACAAAAAAATAGGCTATTATTTTTAAAGATATTATATATTTGTACTGTATAACAGTTAAAATATAATACCCCAAATAATTTGATATGGAAGAAAAAATTAAAGGTTTTTTAGACTTAGTTAAAGAAAGAAATGGCCACGAGGCTGAATTTATTCAAGCCGTAGAAGAGGTTGCCGAAACGGTTATCCCATACATTGTTCAAAATGATATTTATCATGGAAAAAATATCTTGTTAAGAATGGTAGAGCCTGAACGTGCAATTACTTTTAGAGTGAATTGGGTCGATGATAAAGGAGAAATTCAAGTAAATCGTGGATACCGTGTTCAAATGAATTCTGCGATTGGTCCTTATAAAGGTGGACTTCGATTCCATCCAACGGTTACTATGAGTATTTTAAAGTTTTTAGCTTTCGAACAGGTCTTTAAAAATAGTTTAACCACCCTTCCAATGGGTGGCGGTAAAGGGGGTAGCGATTTTGATCCTAAAGGAAAAAGTGATAATGAAATCATGCGATTTTGCCATGCCTTTATGAGTGAGTTATTTCGTCATATTGGTTCTAATACCGATATTCCTGCTGGAGATATTGGTGTTGGAGGACGAGAAATTGGTTTCTTGTTTGGAATGTACAAAAAGCTTAGAAACGAATTTACAGGAGTTTTGACAGGCAAAGGAATGACATGGGGAGGCTCGCTTATTCGTCCTGAAGCTACAGGGTATGGAACGGTATATTTTGCCAATAAAATGTTGCAGACTAAAGGCGATAGTTTTGAAGGAAAAACCGTTGTAATATCTGGATCTGGAAATGTAGCACAATATGCTGCAGAGAAAACGATTCAGTTAGGTGGAAAAGTAGTTACATTATCAGATTCTTCTGGGTATATTGTAGATCATGATGGTATTGATGCGGAAAAATTAGCGTTTCTAATGGAGCTGAAAAACGTAAAAAGAGGACGTGTTAGTGAATATATAAAGGCCTATCCAAAGGCAACATTTGTAGCGAATAAAACCCCTTGGGGCGTTAAATGTGATATTGCATTGCCCTGTGCGACTCAAAATGAGTTAAATGAAAATGACGCAGATATACTATTGAAAAATGGCTGCATATGTGTGAGTGAAGGCGCCAATATGCCTTCGACTAAAGAAGCAATTTCGAAATTTCACGAAGCCAAAATTTTATTTGCACCCGGAAAAGCCTCAAATGCAGGTGGCGTTGCAACCTCTGGTCTAGAAATGACACAAAACTCTTTACGTTACAATTGGTCAAGAGCCGAAGTGGATGAAAAACTAAAAGATATCATGTCCAATATTCATGATGCCTGCATTGAATATGGAAAAGACGAAGAAACAGGATATATTGATTATGTAAAAGGCGCCAATATTGCAGGCTTTGTAAAAGTTGCCGATGCAATGCTCGCACAAGGCGTGGTATAACAATTAGCAAACGTACTTTCAAAAAGCTTTCATTAATTTGGAAGCTTTTTTTGTTTATATATAATAATGGGGTAAATTCTCGTTTGTAATAAATATATTTGAATTTAATAATCAATTCTTGAACATACATTTTTTTATATTCACTTTTATTTTTGCTGTCGCATCTTGGGGGCAAAATTTTGAAGCCTCATGGACGGGGCATTTTTCATATTTGAATATCAAAAAAGTTGTACAAGCAGAAACTAAATTCTATGCAGCTTCCGAAAACGCAATTTTTTCCTACGAGCCCCTAAGTAATCAGTTGAGCACATTGAGTACTATAAATGGCTTGTCCGGGGAATTAATTTCAACGATACATTATAGCAATATATATGAATTATTGTTAATTGGTTATGAAAATGGATTAATTGAGATTTATAAAGAGAGTAATCAGGAGCTTCTAAAAGTTGTAGATATTGTTAATAAAACAACTATTCCCTCATCACAAAAAAAAATCAACCATTTTAATGAGTTTGGAGATGTTGTTTATGTTTCAACAGATTTTGGAATCACGGTTTATAACTTAGAAGAATTAGAGTTTGGAGACACCTATTTTATTGGTGCGAACGGCAGTCAGGTTGTGGTTAATCAAACTGTTATTTTTAATGCTGAAATCTACGCTGCTTGCAGCTCCAATACAGGAATAAAAAAAGCCGATTTATCCAACCCAAATTTAATAAATTTCCAATTTTGGACGACACTAACTAGTGGTAACTTTACAAGTATTTCAACTCTAGGAAGTCAACTTTTTACCACCAATTCAAACAACAGTTTTTTTGAAATTAGTGGTGCCAATTTGAACCCCTTATTTGTTTATCCAGAACCTGTAAAAGAACTCAAAACTTCAGGGAGTAGCCTTTTAGTGACCACCACCACTAAGGTCTATGAATATACGGCAGGGCTCAACGTAGCGAACATCTATACTACAAATCTTGAGTTTGAAACTACGTTTACTACTGCCCTTAAAATTAATAATCTGATCTATATTGGTACTACAGATTTTGGAGTTCTAAAGCCAAAGGTAATATCACTTTCGGAATACGAAGAAATTCACCCACAAGGCCCACTTTTAAATGATGTATTTTCCTTAGAGTACGGCTATAATAATTTATGGGTTACATTTGGAGCATACGAGTCAACCTTTGATCCCTTTCCATTAAATAACCGAGGAATTAGCCGCTTACGGGGTACAGAATGGAATAATATTAGGTATAACAGTATTCTAAATACAGTTCAATTAAATGTTTATGAGCTAAATAAAATCTCTATAAACCCATTAGATCCAAGTCAGGTGTTTATAAGCTCTTTTCATAGTGGTTTGCTAAATCTCCAAGGGGAGGATTCCATAGAACTTTTAGACCAAACCAATAGTGGGTTAGAGTCTATCACGACCGATATATCAATTCGCATCTCTGGGACAGCCTTTGACGATGATGCTAATTTATGGGTGCTAAACTCGATAATTAAACAACCTCTCAAAAAATTTAATATAACCAACAACCAATGGACCTCGTATGATTTTAGTTCAATAATCCCAGATCCAATGATTGACGAAAATGGCTTTAGTGAAATTATTATTGGAGCTGATGGAACAAAATGGATTGGGGGTTTGAAAAAAGGCGTGATTGGATTCAACGAAACGGGACTGTTATTAAAAAACATTGATGATGAAGATGTTGCAAATCTGCCTTCATCTGCGGTAAAAGCATTAGCGCTAGACAAAAACAATGTGCTTTGGATTGGTACCTATAGGGGCTTAAGGCTGTTGTATAATACGTCTAATTTTTTTGAACGCGGAGCGAATCTCAGAACCGAACCAATTATTATTCTTGAAAATGGTATCGCACAAGAACTATTGGCACAACAATTTATATCAGATATTATCGTCGATGGATCTAACAATAAATGGATTTCTACAGGACAGGCTGGAGTTTTTTATGTGTCTTCAGACGGCCAAAAAACCATTCATCATTTTACCAAAGACAACTCTCCACTTCCGTCAAATTCCATTAATGATATGGCCCTAGATTCCGAAAATGGGATTGTGTATTTTGGAACAAATCGAGGTTTGGTGTCTTTTAATACGGGCGGATCAAGTACCAATGATTCTTTAGAGGAAGTTTATATCTACCCTAACCCCGTAAGACCTGGCTTTAATATTGCGGAGGATAAAATTAAAATTAAAAATATTAGCGAAAACGTCAACATTAAAATTACAGATATCGAAGGAAACTTAGTTGCTGAAGCCCAATCTAATGTTAATTTAAGGTATAAAAATTATAACCTAGAAATTGATGGTGGAACTGCTTATTGGAACGGTAAAAACTTAGCAAACAATACCGTGGCGTCAGGAGTTTATGTGGTGCTTTTTTCTGATTTTGACACATTTGAAACCAAGGTTTCAAAAATAATGATCATTCGATAATGGTGGTCTCTACGAAAGCAATTGTCATCGCCAAAATTAAATATAACGACAACGATCTTATTGTAAAATGTTATACGGCTTCATCGGGTGTGAAAAGCTACATCATCAAAAACGCACTTAAATCTAAAAAAGGAAAACTAAAACCAGCGTATTTTCAATTACTTACTCTATTGGACATAGAGGCCGAACATAAAGATAACCGAAGCTTACATTACTTTAAAGAAGTTCGATTATACAAACCGTATGAATCCCTTCATACTAATGTTTTCAAATCCACAGTCCTATTATTTTTAGCAGAAATTTTAGCCATGATTCTAAATGAAGAAGAGGTTAATGTGCCGCTATTCGATTACCTCGAAACAACTTTATTGTGGTTTGACACTGTAGATCAAACAGCAACATTTCATCAACAATTTTTAATGGGACTTACAAAATTCTTAGGAATCAACCCAGATACTACTGATAACGCTCTGCCCTATTTTAATCTAGAGGATGGAAGGTTTCAACACCATAATGGCAATCATTGTGTTACAGGTTCAAAATTAGAATTACTAAAACCATTCTTAGGCACAAATTTTGATACAACTATGGATAAGGAGTTGAACTCCTCTCAAAAACATGAATTACTTAATATGATTTTAGACTATTTTAAATTACATTTGCATGCCTTTAAACACCCTAAGTCATTAACAGTTTTAAATCAAGTTTATAACTAGAATGAATCGTTTCTTTCTTTTTTTCTCATGTCTTTTTGTTTTGAATACTTCTGCCCAGGAAATTGTTGTTGTTGATGAATCTAACAATGAATCCATCCCAGGCGTTGCGGTTTTTAATGACCTAAAAACTAAAACAGCAATTACAGATATTGATGGAACTGTTAATATTGATGAATTTAAAGAAGTCGATAAGATTTATTTCCAACACCTTTCCTATCATAAGATTGCTACGCTCAAAACAACTATTCAAGACACAATTTTCCTTTCTCCAAAAGCGACAAGCTTAAACGAAGTTGTAATATCGGCATCCAAATTTGCTCAAAGCAAAAAAGAAGTCCCTCAAAATATTATTAGTATTAGCTCAAAAGATGTTCAATTATCCAATCCACAAACAAGTGCAGATTTACTAAGCAATAGTGGACGTGTTTTTGTTCAAAAAAGTCAGCTGGGAGGAGGAAGCCCATTGATTAGAGGGTTTTCTACAAACCGATTGCTCATCACTGTAGATGGCGTACGTTTGAATACGGCCATATTTAGAGGCGGAAACGTTCAAAATGTAATCTCAATTAACCCTTTTAATGTTGAGAACACCGAAGTTATTCTTGGTTCAGGATCGGTTATCTACGGAAGTGATGCTATTGGTGGAGTGATGAATTTCTATACAACAACGCCAAAGCTATCTGAATCAAACACACCAAATTTTACGGCACGAAGCACGGTTCGATATGCTTCTGCTAATAACGAAAAAACGGCCCATCTTGATTTTAATTTAGGAATTCAAAAATGGGGATTTCACAGTAGTATTAGCGTATCTGATTTTGGAGATTTAAAAATGGGGGCACATGGCCCAGAGGATTATTTAAGTCGCTATTATAGTCAGCGCATTGGTGGAGAAGATGTAATGGTTTCAAACACCAGTCCAAGGGTTCAAAAATTTACTAATTTCCGTCAATTTCACCTCGCTCAAAAAGTCCTTTACAAGGCTACTGATGATTTAAAGTTTGACCTTGGAATTCATTATTCAACAACTTCTGATTATCCAAGATATGACCGCTTAGCTACCTATGACCCTCAAGGGGTTATTCGTTATGCAGAATGGAATTATGGTCCCCAAGATTGGTTTCTTGCCAATCTTCAAATGACCAAATTAAGTAGTCGTTCTAACTTATATGATAAAATTAAAATATCTGCAGCATATCAAAACTTTAAAGAGAGTCGAATCAATAGAAAATTCAATGCTGAAACGCGCAAAACTAGAGCAGAAAATGTAGATGCACTCTCTCTGAACTTTGATTTTTATAAGACACTTTCAGGCCGCTCTAATATTTCCTACGGAACGGAGTACATATACAATAGAGTAGGTTCAAGAGGTCGTTCTGAAAACATCAACACCAATGCTTCCGAAACAATCGATTCTCGTTACCCTGACGGCTCGAAGTGGCAAACCTTAGCCGCTTATTTGAGTCATAAGTACAAGCCTAACACAAAGCTTACAGTGCAATCTGGAGTACGCTATAATTACGTCACTATCGACGCCGACTTATCGGCGAACAACACGTTTTTTAACCTTCCTTTTAAAATGGCAAATCTAAACACCAGTGCACTTACGGGTACCCTTGGATTTAGCTGGAATCCGAATACGACCTTCCTTTGGAAACTAAATACGACTACCGCTTTTCGAGCACCTAATATCGACGACATCGGTAAAATATTTGAATCCGAACCAGGCTTGGTCGTGGTGCCAAATGGGCATCTCAAACCCGAATATGCATATGGTGGCGAACTAGGTGTTACCATCAATTTAAAAGAATCTGTGATTTTTGATTTTTCAACGTATTACACCTATTTAAAGGACGCATTGGTTCGAAAATCCTTTACAGTAGATGGCTTGTCACAGATGATATATGACGGAGAATTAAGTGAAATACAAGCCATTCAAAATGCTTCTAAATCTTGGATTTATGGACTTGAAGCAGGCCTAAATGTTCGATTTTCAAAAGCCTTAAAGTTTACATCTCAATTTAGTTATGTTCATGGAGTACAAGAAGATACTCCAGGTGTAGAATTGCCTCTCAGGCATGTGGCACCTGTTTTTGGAAATGCACACATGATCTGGAAACATAATAACCTCCAATTTGATGGATTTATAAATTATAATGGCGCTCTCAATAACTCAGATATTTCTGGGGAACTGGCCGATCATTTATTTGCTTTAGACGCTCAAGGCCAGCCCTATTCGCCGTCCTGGCATACGCTCAATTTTAGAACACAATTTGATTTTAACGCCTCAATTTCTTTTGTAGGTGCTATTGAAAATATAACTAATAAACGCTACAGAACATTCTCATCCGGAATCTCAGCTCCAGGAACCAATCTGATTTTTTCGATTACTTATAGACTGTGAGCATGTATCAAACACATAAAACATACACCATCAAGGAAGCCCTTTCGAAGCTTCAGAAATATTGCGCCTATCAAGATCGCTGTCACAAAGAAGTTGAGCAAAAACTTAAACAAATGCGAATGATTCCCGAAGCAGTTGAAATTATTATTGTGGCGTTAATTGAAGACAACCACCTGAACGAAGAACGTTTTGCCAAAGCGTTTGTAAGAGGAAAATTTAGCATAAAAAAATGGGGAAAAGTGCGATTGACTTTAGAGCTCAAACAACGACAACTGTCCAAGTATATTATTAAAAGTGCTCTTCAAGAAATTGACCCTAATGAGTATCTTCAAACATTTCACAACTTAGCAGAAAAAAAAGAGGCAACACTAACGGAATCGGATCCGTGGAAAAAAAAGAAAAAACTCGCCGACTACCTTCTTTACAGAGGTTGGGAATCACAGCTGGTATATGATAAGGTGAACACGCTTATCAATTAGTTTTAGAACCCATATTTGACACCTACCAGAACATTTCCTTTTGGCATAGGCACTAACCCCGTTTCAACATATTCTGTATTGAAAATATTATTCCCAATAACCGACAGCTCAAGCCCCGAAATACTCAAAGTCGCTTTTACATCTACCACACTATAGCTTGTTCCTGAAGCCCGTTCGGCAAATTTATACACGACACTTTGTGAAAGGTTTTTAATAAATTGTGAACGAATCGTTGCTGTAAAATGGTGCGTCAATGCATTGAGCACATATTTAGAAAAAGCAGTTTTTATATCGTTTAAATCTTCATTTAAATAGGTGTACCCCAAACTAATATTTTGAGGGTACAATCCCGACTTAAAGCTAGAGGACACATTCAGTTCTGCCCCGGTAGAACTTAAGCTCTTTAGGTTTGTTGCTTGCCATTTATCGGCTTCATTTTCTTTGGTATAATCAATCAAATTATTAGAAGATCGATTAAATACAGCGACGTAAGCATTAAAATTAGCTCCAAAATATTTCAATCCAATTTCTTCTGAAAGCGCTTTTTCAGGCTCCAAATTTACATTTCCTAAATCCGTTCTTCCCACATAATATAAATCAGTATATGTTGGTACTCTATAGGTGTAGCCCACATTTGCATAGGCTTTAAACGCATCATTAATTACATAGCCAACATCCACTCCTGGTAAGGCGTGAAATTTAAAGTCAGAGAAATAATTCACTGAAACGCCTGGTGTAATATCTAAAGTATTATTTGCTAAAGAAAAGCGATGTTCAATAAATACATTAGCCATCAGCCTGTTGCGATCTCCCAAATTGGAACTTGCTAAAAACACCTTAGCAACATCAACTCCAAACCCTGTAATTCCCGCGGTTGAGGTATAAGAGGTATTGACCTGCACCCCTATTTTATTTGAAAGGTGTAGATTTCTAAAAACAGAAGGATTTTCGCGAATAAACACGTACATGTCTTGATTTCGCTTCCAATAAATATTTGGTGCTATTTTAAGTTTTTCAGTCTGATACTTCGTCGATACTCCCACAAGACTACTTTGTGTTTCTTCATATTGATCGCGGCCACTTGCAACAGCATAAAATTGATTCGCCCCAAATTTACGTTCAGAAAAAGTACCAATAACATCTATCGCATTTCCATTGGTATTAAAACGGCTTTTTACAAAATAATTTTGATTTTCAAAGTCGGTATTATGCCGATATCCATCGGAAGTATTTACAGAAGCATGTCCTATAAGCGTAGCGTTTTCTAACGTGGTTCCTAAGGTTGCGGATGCTTGTTGCTGATTATATGATCCAAGCTTGTATCCTACCGAATTTATGTTGTCCGTATTTGATTTTGTGACAATATTAATCGCTCCTGTAAACGCATTTTGTCCAAAAACACGAGCAGCAGGGCCTTTTATAATTTCAACCCTTTCGATGACCTCCAAAGGCAGTGCGATGTTTAAGGTATGATGACCCGTTTGAGGGTCTTCGACCTTAATCCCATCAATTAAAAGTAAGGTTTGATCAAAGCTTCCACCACGAATATATAAATCTGCTTGCATTCCATTAAGGCCTTGACGTCTTATATCAATACCAGCTTCTTGCTGAAGAAGTTCGGCCAAATTAGTCGCAGGACTGTCTTGTATAGCCTCTGCAGAAATTAGTGTTATAGTGCGAGAATTTTCTTTAAAAGGAAGGTCAATTCTTGTAGAAGTAATAGTGACAGAATCCAATTTTTGTGCGCTAGAAGTTTGTTGTGCTAAGATATTGTTAGATAAAAAAATACTAGCAACGAATAGTAATAAACAAAGTCTCGTTTTCATAAAAGTTTTAGTTGGTCAATTGTATTTGGCAAATATATAAATACTATTGCGCCTCATTTCATTAAATCAAATAAAAAACACTAAATGTTACTTTTTAAACGCAATAAAAAACACCAAATGCATTACCTTTATAGCATGTTTGCACTTGTTGATTGTAATAACTTTTATGCTTCCTGTGAACGGGTGTTTAACCCGAGTTTACGTCAAAAACCTATTGCTATTTTATCGAATAACGATGGTTGCGTAATTGCGCGAAGTGATGAAGCAAAAGCGTTAGGACTTCCTATGGGTGCACCTGCATTTAAGTTTAAGGCGTTTTTCAAGGCCAACAATGTCCAGTTATTTTCGTCTAATTACGCTCTGTATGGCGATATGAGCAGTCGTGTGATGCGCATTTTAGAGCAGTTCAGCCCAGAGGTAGAAGTGTATAGTATAGACGAAGCATTTTTAAAACTTAACGGATTTGAGGATTACGATCTTAACGTATACGGAAGTGAGATGCGCCAACGCGTTTTGAGCTGGACTGGGATTCCAACTTGCGTTGGAATTGCACCAACCAAAGCGTTGAGTAAAGTCGCTAACAAGATCGCGCGAAAGTTTCCTAAAGAAACGGGAGGTGTATATGTAATTGATAGTGAAGAAAAACGCATCAAAGCATTAAAATGGACCCAGCTTAAAGACGTTTGGGGGATCGGATCGGCACTACACAAGCGCCTTTCCGAGAAGCACTGTAAAACGGCCTATGACTTTGTGCAGCTCCCTGATATGTGGGTGCGAAAAACGTTTTCAATTACAGAATGGAAACTAAAAAAAGACTTAGAAGGCATTTCCAAAATTGAAACGGAAACCATTAAAAACAAAAAAGCTATTGCCACCACTCGAAGTTTTGAGTCTGCTATAAATGACATTGAGGACCTCAAAGAACGCATTTCAACGTTTGCTTGTCGTGGTGCCGAAAAACTTCGAAAACAGGGATCTAGTTGTCATATGATGCTTGTTTTTTTACGAAGCGACTATCACAATAAAAACACAGCACAACACCGCGCCAGTGTTGTGGTTAATATTCCGTTTCCGACCAACTCTAGTCTAACCTTAAGCTCTAATGCTGTAAACGCAATAACTTCGATTTATAAAAAAGACATAAAGTACAAAAAAGCGGGGGTAATCCTTACGGGTATTGTTCCAACGGACAACCACCAATTGCAGTTATTCGAACACGAACATCCAAAACATTTACCCTTAATGCGTACGATTGATTTTATTAATAAAAAGTACGATACCCCCAAATTAAAATTAGCCAACCAAGATTTAAAATCTACATGGAAAATGCGTCAAAATCACTTGTCGCCACAATACACGACGAATTTTAAAGATATAATCACAGTTCAATGTCTATAAACCAACACAAGCCTCTTACTTTTTTTACGCCTGAAAACCTCAACACACTTGGTGCAGTCTATTTTGACACAGGGATTTCAGCGGGATTTCCATCTCCAGCCGAGGATTTTAAACAAGAACGTCTTTCGCTAGACCATGAGCTTATTAAAAATAAGGAAGCCACTTTTTTTGCACGAGTTAGCGGGCAATCAATGGTCGATGCTGGACTTGGAGATAATGACCTTTTGGTGATCGATCGAAGTCTTTCTCCTGCACATAATAAAATTGCAGTTTGTTTTTTGGATGGAGAATTTACGGTAAAACGTCTCAAGGTTGAAAATGAAGAAGTTTGGTTACAACCAGAAAATAAAAAGTATCAACCCATCAAAATCACTGAAGACAATGATTTTGTAATTTGGGGAATTGTCACTAATGTTGTTAAGAAGGTATAGGTCTAAAGTTGCTTGCGAAGTCGTGCTACTGGTAGGTCTAGCTGTTCGCGATATTTAGCAATTGTTCGTCGGGCTATTGGATAGCCTTTCTCTTTTAAAATAAGCGCGAGTTTTTCGTCTGTAAGCGGTTTTTTCTTGTCTTCTTCAGCGATGACCGTTTCCAAAATACTTTTAATTTCTCGTGTTGAAACTTCTTCTCCTTGATCATTTGTCATGGATTCACTAAAAAATTCTTTAATTAATTTGGTGCCGTAAGGCGTGTCAACATATTTACTATTTGCAACTCGCGATACTGTGGATACATCCATTTCTATTTCATCGGCTATATCTTTAAGAATCATGGGTCTTAGTTGCTGCTCATCTCCTGATAAAAAGTAGCTTTTTTGATAATGCATAATCGCACTCATCGTCACAAACAGAGTTTGCTGGCGTTGTCTGATGGCATCGATGAACCACTTAGCAGCGTCTAGTTTTTGTTTGATAAATAGGACGGCCTCTTTTTGTGATTTTGTCTTTTCCTTAGAGGCTTTGTAGCCTTTTAGCATTTCATTATAAGGCCTCGACACATGCAGCTCAGGCGCATTTCGACCATTGAGGCTCAACTCTAATTCTCCCTCCACAATCTTTATGGTAAAATCAGGAACAACGTGTTCAATAGATCGCGTATTGTTAGAGTAAGAACTGCCTGGTTTTGGATTTAAGCGTTCAATTTCCAAAATGGCAGCTTTTAGTTGCAATTCGGAAACACTAAATTTATGTAAGAGTTTTTTGTAGTGCTTTTTGGTAAACTGTTCAAAACCAGACGTTATGATATCACTCGCAAGAGCCGTATTGGGCGTTTGAACTTTTCGATGTAATTGAAGCACTAAACATTCCTGAAGATTTCTAGCTCCAACTCCAGCAGGGTCTAAAAGGTGGATAACTTTGAGGACAGATTCAATTGTTTTTTCATCGGTATATACATTTTGAGTAAAAGCCAAATCATCCATAATATCAAGTAATGGCCTTCTAATGTATCCACTATCATCGATACTCCCAATTAAAAACTCAGCGATTTGATAATGGGTATCGTCTAGAGGAAAGGTATTGAGTTGCTCTATTAGATGTTGAGTAAACGACGTTCCAGATGCAAAAGGAATTGTTTTTTGCTCATCGTCGGCACTATAATTATTGGCATTAAGCCTATACTCTGGAATTTCATCGTCGCTCAAATAATCGTCTATATTGATGTCATCTGCATTGATTTGTTCGCTGTCCAAGTCATTATCATTATTGTCAAACTCAGTCTCATAAACGTCTTCTTGATCTTTTCCGCTTTCCAATGCTGGATTTTCTTCGAGTTCTTGTTTGATGCGTTGCTCAAAAGCTTGTGTAGGTAACTGTATCAGCTTCATCAGCTGAATTTGCTGAGGCGATAGTTTTTGTGATAATTTATAATGTAAATATTGCTTAAGCATTCATTATTTGGGTTTCTATAAAAATAAGAAAAAAAAACTTCAGAGATGAGTTAAGCCGTACTATTTTCAAGCAGTGCCAATGTATCAGCTCTTAAAATTCGGCATTTAGAGGAGTCCTAGGATAAGGAATAACATCTCTAATATTACCCATCCCAGTAGCAAACATTACCAATCTTTCAAAGCCTAGTCCAAATCCAGAATGGACAGCCGTGCCGTATTTTCTTAAATCTAAATACCACCAAAGATCTTCTTCTGGAATATCTAGTTCAGCCATTTTTTCTTTTAAAACGTCTAAACGCTCTTCACGCTGAGACCCACCAACGATTTCTCCTATTCCAGGAAACAAAATATCCATAGCACGAACCGTCTTTCCATCTTCATTAAGGCGCATATAAAAGGCCTTAATTTTGGCAGGATAATCAAACAAGATGACTGGACATTTAAAATGTTTTTCTACAAGAAAACGTTCATGTTCACTTTGTAGATCTGCACCCCACTCGTCAATAGTATATTTAAATTTTTTCTTTTTATTAGGTTTACTATTTCGTAAAATATCAATAGCCTCAGTATAGCTTACACGCTTAAAATTATTGTCGACAATAAAACGTAGTTTCTCAGTTAGCGGCATTGGAGCGCGTTCATTTTGAGGTTTCGATTTATCTTCTTGTTCTAAACGTTGCTCTAAAAAGGCAAGGTCTTCTTTATTGTGTTCTAATACGTAACTGATGACAAATTTCATAAAGTCTTCTGCAAGATCCATATTTCCAGCCAAATCCATAAATGCCACTTCTGGCTCAATCATCCAAAATTCTGCTAAATGTCGCGATGTATTTGAGTTTTCGGCTCTAAATGTGGGGCCAAAAGTATAGACTTTTCCTAGCGCCATGGCGTAGGTTTCTGCTTCGAGTTGGCCAGAGACCGTTAGATTTGTTTCTTTTCCAAAAAAGTCTTTCGAATAATCTACTACACCTTCTTCGGTCAGTGGTGGGTTTTTGGGGTCTAAAGTGGTAACTCTAAACATTTCGCCAGCGCCTTCGGCATCACTTCCAGTGACAATTGGCGCATGCATATAGTAAAATCCATTTTTATTAAAATAGGAATGAACCGCAAAAGAGAGTGAAGAGCGGAGGCGCATTACAGCACTAAAGGTATTTGTACGCACACGCAAATGCGCTTGTTCTCTCAAAAACTCTAAGGAATGTCGTTTGGGTTGCAAGATTGTTTTTGAAACCTCTTCGGGGTCTGCATCTCCCAAAATTTCTATAGAACTCACTTGAATTTCTACAGATTGCCCTTTACCTTGACTTTCAACCAATCCACCTTTTATATGCACAGCTGCACCTGTTGTAATGCGTTTTAACAACGCTTCGTCCATGCTTTCAAAATCAACCACACACTGGATACTTTGAAGGCAAGACCCATCATTGAGGGCTATAAATCGGTTTGCCCTAAAAGTTCTAACCCAGCCTTTGACTTCGATGTCGGTATGTTTGAGCTCTTGAGTTAATAGATGTGCAACGGTGCTGGTGGTCATAAGTATGATTTTTAATACTACAAATATAAAGTTTTAAGCTAAATTATCAGTGTATGATTTAGTCTTCTTCAAATGCTTCCTCTTCGGGAATAATGTTTAGTGCAGGCTTTTTCAAAACTTTCTTGTTGGCGATACTGCGTTCCAAAGACAACAATAGGCATGGCAATAGCAATAAATTTGCTAACATCGCCAATAGTAAGGTTGCGGAAATTAATGCACCAAGCGCTACAGTACCTCCAAAACTGGAGGTTATAAATACTGAAAACCCAAAGAATAATACGATAGAGGTATAGAACATACTGACCCCAGTTTCACGAAGTGCCGCAAATACAGATTTTCTAATTTTCCAGTGGTTTGCCAATAATTCTTGTCGGTATTTGGCCAAAAAATGAATGGTATCATCCACAGAAATTCCAAATGCAATACTAAAAACTAGTATTGTAGAGGGTTTTATGGGCACGCCAAGGAATCCCATCATCCCTGCCGTGATTAGTAATGGCAGTAAATTTGGAATCAACGAAATAATAATCATTCGAAAGGAGCGAAACATATAGGCCATGAACAACGAGATCAAAAAGATGGCTAGTGCTAAAGATAAGACTAAGTTTTTGACTAGGTATTTGGTTCCTTTTTGAAATAAATAGGCTTTGCCAGTGATGGAAACATCATATAATTTTTCAGGAAATAATTTGTCTATTTTGGCAAGGATATCATCTTCAATACGCTCCATTTTGTCGATACCCGCATCTTTCATAAAGGCGGTAATTCGTGCATAACGCCCTGTGCTATCGACAAAGTTTTTTAGTAAAGCTACATCTGTAGAAGCGTTTTTTGCATAGGATAAAATGAAGCTGTTTTCTTGTGCTGTAGGCAGCTGATAATACTTTGGGTTTCCATTGTAGTAGGCCTGTTTGGAATACTTCACTAGGCTTACCACAGAAATGGGTTTGGAAAGTTCCGGAATTTCAACAATCAAGTCTTCAAGAGCGCTCATGCGTTTTAATGTCGAAAGCTTTATGACCCCTTTTTTTCGTTTGGTGTCTATCAAAATTTCAAGAGGCATTACCCCGTTAAATTCTTTTTCGTAGAATTCTATATCTTTATAAAACTCTGCTTTCTTGGGCATATCTTCAATTAAACTTCCTGTGGTTTCAATTTGAAAAATGCCAATAATACTGATCACGAGTAGGATAATAGCCGCGATGTATATCGTAATGTTTTTATGCTTAACGGTGTGTTCAATCCAATCTCCCAAACGATTTATCCATCGTTTATTTAAATGCTCCAAATGCTTCTCTTTTGGGATTGGCATAAAACTATAAATGACAGGAATAATTAATAAGCACAGTAGAAAAATGGCAATAATACTCAAGGAAGCCACAATTCCAAATTCGGTTAACAATTTACTTTGTGTAATTATAAAGGTTGCAAACCCAGAAGCTGTAGTCACATTGGTCATTAATGTGGCATTTCCAACTTTAGAAATAACGCGTTGAAGCGACTTTGCTTTGTTACCATGTTTATTAACTTCGTGTTGGTATTTATTGATTAGAAATATACAATTGGGAATCCCAATCACAATAATCAATGGAGGAATTAAGGCCGTAAGAACGGTAATCTCATACTGGAGTAATCCCAATATCCCAAAGGTCCACATGACGCCAACCACCACTACAAACATGGATATAAAGGTTGCTCTAAACGATCTAAAAAAGAAAAAGAAAATGAGCGAGGTAACCAAAATGGCTGCTAAAATAAACACGCTAATCTCGTCAACAATATTCTGAGCATTTAGGGTTCGTACATAGGGCATTCCGGAGACGCGAACATCTAAATCATAGGCCGCCTCAAATGCTTTTACTTTCGGAATTAAAACGTCTTCTATAAAAGCCTTTCGCTCTGGTGTATTGACAATTGCTTTATCTAAATAGATGGCCGTTCGAATGGCTTCTGTGTCTTTGTTAAAAAGAATGTTGTCATAAAACGGATAGTCTTCAAAAAGTGCTTTTTTGAGGGTGTTTACTTCAGACTGTGTTTGAACAGAATCTTTGATAAACGGGATGAGGTCAAATTGTTTTTCATTTACATTTTTAACCAGTTTTTGTAAATCTTTTATGGCAATCACAGCATCCACACTGGGGTTGCTATTAAAACTTTTAGAAAACGTATTCCAAGCATTTAATTTTTCGACGGTAAGAAGGGTGCTGTCCTTAACGCCCATGACAATTAAGTTGCCTTCTTCTCCAAAAATATCTAAAAAATGATTGTATTCTAGGTTGATGGGGTGGTCATCGGGCAATAAATTGGCTTCTGTATATGTGAAGCGCATATTGTTCCATTGCATAGAAAAAAACCCGGTTGTCAAAGCTACTGCAATGAGAATGAGAATTCTGTTTCTTAGGATGAGTCGAGCAACGGTTTCCCAAAACCCGCTTGAAAAGAGTTTAAACATAGCCTTTTTTGATGGCTTCAAAGGTAAATAAAAGGAATCAAAATAAGGTTATGGAATGGGTAACATTCCACGACAAAATTCTAAAACAGGATCGTTCTAAATTTTAAGAATTTCTAGTTCTTTAGCAGCGTACAATTCTTCTGCTTTTTTGACATGAGCATCAGTGAGTTGTTGGACATCTACTTCTGCATTTTTTTGAAGATCTTCAGAAGCATCTTCTATAGTTTTGATTTCTGAATTCGCCTCTTTTCTGGCGGCGCGTATCGATATTTTTGCTTCCTCGACTTCAGATTTGGCTTGTTTGGCCAATTCGCGACGACGTTCTTCAGTCAATGGAGGGACATTGATGATTATAGTTTCGCCGTTATTCATCGGATTGAACCCTAAGTTAGCAATCAGGATAGAACGTTCTATTTCTTGTAACATGGCTTTTTCCCAAGGCTGAACGGTAATGGTTCGCCCATCTGGGGTGTTCACGTTAGCGACTTGTGCCAAAGGGGTTTGTGAGCCATAATAATCGACCATCACACTTCCCAACATGGCTGGACTTGCTTTTCCTGCACGGATATTTACAAATTGTTTTTCCAAATGCTTTAGAGCATTTACCATCGCTTCCTTTGTGCTATCCAGTATAAAATCTATCTCTTCGTTCATGCTTGAATCTTTTTAAGTACGGTAAATGTATAATTAGCTCACGGTAGTTCCTATAGCCTGTCCAGAAACAATTTTGAACAAGTTTCCGTGTGTGTTCATGTCAAAAACAATAATTGGCAAGTCATTTTCTTGACTTAATGTAAAGGCTGTAGTGTCCATGACTTTTAGCCCTTTTTTGAGGACATCCTCAAAACTTATGGTCTCAAATTTAATTGCTGTTTTATCTTTTTCTGGATCGGTATTATAAATACCATCTACACGGGTGCCTTTTAAAATCACATCCGCTTCAATTTCAATGGCTCGAAGTACCGCTGCAGAATCGGTTGTAAAATAAGGGTTTCCTGTACCACCTCCAAAGATTACAACACGCCCTTTTTCGAGGTGACGAATGGCGCGACGGCGAATAAAAGGCTCCGCAACTTCGTTAATTTTTATGGCCGATTGTAGTCGGGTAGGAACTCCTGCATTTTCCAAAGCACTTTGCAGTGCAAGTCCGTTTATGACGGTAGCAAGCATGCCCATATGATCGCCTTGAACACGGTCCATACCATT
>Ga0209533_1000966_pt1 | contig 27168 bp, 24 predicted proteins | sample COG_04_FD_184748 | JGI IMG/M metagenome (GOLD analysis project Ga0209533, IMG submission 184748) | Pelagic Microbial community sample from North Sea - COGITO 998_met_04 (SPAdes) (version 2) | ecosystem: Environmental > Aquatic > Marine > Neritic zone/Coastal water | place: Helgoland, sampling...
AGGTTGACTTTTACGATGTCTCAAAATTGAACGCCGTGAACCAAGGCTTTCAGGAGACATAAAGCTTTCCCGCCTTGCGGGACTAGGCCAATCCTACTGTGATTCGGATTAAGCAGCTAAAGCGTAGTTATTCTCGCCGTTTAAATGGTGATATGGCCTTTTACGTGTATCAATATCATTACACGACGTGCTTACAGTTTAGTAGATCTCGCTGTCAATACCAGTCGACCCCATTACTATAATCCTCTTAAAGAGGGAGGGCAAAGTTACAAAAAAACTTGTGCAACCGCTCAAATCCTGTTACTTTCGTGAAAAATCTTTTAATATTTTGTTATCTGCCTATGAAATTTGCCATCATTCAAGAACGAAAATCACCCCCAGACAGACGGGTAGTTTTTGACCCAAAATCCTGTCAAAAGTTACTTTCAGACTTTCCATCGGCAGAATTAGTGGTTGAAACTTCACCCATTCGTGTTTTTTCAGATGCTGAGTACACCAAAGTGGGTTTAGAGGTCGTAGAAGATGTCAGTAATGCAGATGTATTGATTGGCGTCAAAGAAGTCCCTATTGAAGCACTTATTTCCAATAAAAGCTATTTCTTTTTTAGCCATACCATAAAAAAACAACCTTATAACCGCGATCTACTGCGTGCAATTTTAGATAAAAATATCACGCTTTACGACCATGAAACACTGATAGACGAAAACAATCAACGACTGATAGGCTTTGGCTACTATGCAGGTGTGGTTGGTGCTTATAATGGGATTCGTACTTTAGGATTAAAGGATCGTACTTTTGATTTGCCTAAAGCAAACGCTCTAAATGGTTTGGAGGAATTACAGTCAGAACTAGATGGTATTTTATTGCCCAATATAAAAATTATTTTAACTGGAACTGGTCGTGTAGGGCAGGGGGCTAAAGAAATTTTAGACCATTTAGAGATCAAAAAAGTATCGGTTGATCAATTTTTGAATCAAGATTTTTCGGAAGCCGTTTATGTGCAATTAGATGTATTGGATTATTGCGAACGTATAGATGGAGAACTTTTAGGGAAATCAGATTTCTTTCAGCATCCAGAAGCCTATCGCTCTACCTTTAATCGCTTTACATCCGTAGCCGATCTATTTGTAGCCGGTCATTTTTATGGAAAAGGCGCGCCTTCTTTTTTCACACGTGAACAAGCCAAAGCGGAATCCTTTAAGTTGAAAGTTGTGGCAGACATCAGTTGTGATATCGATGGTCCTGTGGCTTGTACAATACGACCGTCTACAATCGAAAACCCAATTTACGGCTATGATCCTCAAACAGAAATGGAAGTCGATTTTAAACATCTCAATGCAATTGCGGTCATGGCTGTTGACAACTTACCTTGTGAATTGCCAAAAGATGCCAGTGAAGGTTTTGGTGAAATCTTTGTAAAAGAAATTATTCCCTCCTTTTTTAATAATGATGCCTTTGGTATTTTGGAACGTTCTAGAATGACTAAAAATGGGCAACTCACTCCAGCATTTTCCTATCTTCAAGCTTTTGTAGATGGAACCGAATAGAATCAAAAAAAGCTGGTCTTTTCAGACCGGCTTTTTGTAAAAAATAATGTAAAAGTAAATGTTAGACGATTCTAACGTTTACTGCATTCATACCTTTTCTACCTTCTTTTAATTCAAACTCAACAGCGTCCCCTTCATTAATCTCATCGATTATTCCAGTTACGTGTACGAAGTACTCTGTGTTTGAATCATCTTCTGTAATGAATCCAAATCCTTTGGATGCATTGAAGAACTTTACTGTACCGTTTTTCACTTTATATAATTTTTAGAGTACAAATGTACTATTATATTTAACTTATGCACAGTTTTTAATATTTTTTTAATATTTTTTTTATGACATTATATTACATAAAACCTTAATATCTAGAAGTCTACCAAAATCTGATTCTTAGTTAAATCCTCAAAAACTTCGCGTTTCCGTATAAGGTGAGCCGTGTCATTATACCATAAAACTTCGGCTGGTCGGTAACGCGAATTATAATTACTGGCCATCATAAAACAATAGGCTCCCGCATTTTTAAACTCCAAAACATCTCCTTCAGTTATTTCATTAATAGGGCGGTTGTTTGCAAACGTATCTGTTTCACAAATATAGCCTACTACCGAATAAAAACGTTGTTTGCCTTCAGGATTTGAAATGTTTATGATATCGTGCTGAGAACCATATAACATCGGTCGAATAAGATGATTAAACCCAGAGTCTATTTGTGCAAAAACGGTTGAGGTGGTTTGTTTGATGGCATTGACTTTCGTTAAAAATGAGCCAGATTCACTTACAATAAATTTTCCAGGCTCAAATGCTAAAGTTAAATCTTTACCATAGTTTTTGCAAAATGTATGAAAACGTTCCGTCAGTTTTTCACCCAATTCCTCGATGTTGGTTTCAATGTCGTTTGCTTTATAAGGGACTTTAAATCCAGATCCAAAATCAATAAATTCAAGATTATCAAATTGTCGTGCCACATCAAATAAAATTTCACTGGCTTGTATAAATACATCAATATCCAAAATATCACTTCCCGTATGCATATGAATCCCATTGATGGTCATCTTTGTGTTCTCTACAATACGCAACAACAATGGTGTTTGATGAATAGAGATTCCGAACTTAGAATCAATATGTCCTACCGATATATTGGTATTTCCACCCGCCATAATATGGGGATTAATTCGAATACACACTGGAGTTTTTGGATGTTTTGCTCCAAATTGTTCCAATGTAGAAAGGTTGTCAATATTAATTTGCACGCCTAGCTTGGCTACGTTTTCAATTTCTTCTAAAGAAACCCCATTAGGTGTATAAATAATATTTTCAGCTAGAAATCCCGCTTGCAGTCCTAACTGCACCTCCTGGATGGATACCGTATCTAATCCAGCACCTAAGTGATTGATGAACTTGAGTACCGACATATTTGTTAGTGCCTTAGCAGCATAATTGATCTTTAAATGTTTGACCTTACCAAAGGCAGCTGTTAAGCGTTTATATTGGGATTCCATTTTATGTGCATCATATACGTACACTGGGCTTCCAAAATCTTTTGCAATTTGTAGTAAGGCGTCTTGATTCATTGTTTTAATTTTATTGTATTTAACACTACAATAGTATATTTTTTAATTTCATTAGCCTTAAAAATAAAAAAATACTACTATATTTGCACAAAATGTTAAATAAATAACAAAAATGAAGACAATAACCTCTTGTGTGGAAGAAATCATCGTTTCAAGACCATTTTTAGAAGAAGCCTTATCTCGTGAGATTATAAACTTTTCAGCCTTAGCCAAGGATTTAAATGTTACTATTTCTGAAATGTTACGAAAACCTGTCAAAGATGGAGCGATAATGATGGCATTGAGACGTTACGATTCACCCGTAAATATAAAAAATGCGGTACGTCTAAAAAATGTATTTAATAACTTAGGAGATATTACTGTACGGTCAAATTTGAGCGATTTTACATTTCAAAATTCTAAAACACTAATTCACAGTCACTCAAAGGTATTAGAGAAAATCAATACGAATCAACAGTTGTTTTATGCTTTTACAAGAGGAATTTTCGAAAGTAATATTATGAGCTCGACTTCAGAGAAAGACAATATTTTTGAAGTCTTTAAAAATGAAACGCTCATAGGTTTACAAGATAATTTATCTGCTATTAGTATCAATTTACCTGAGGGAAATTCTAAAATAGTTGGATTGTACTATCAGATATTTAAGCGTTTAGCTTGGGATAACGTCACCTTATACGAAGTCATTTCAACCACAAATGAGTTTACGATACTTGTTGAGGACCATTTGGTAGACAAAGCATTCTCTGTGATTAAGGGTTTAAAATATTAGAACACTCAAAAAAACTAATTATCCTAAAATCAATTATAAAAATTATTGGTAATACGCATTAGGTTGAGTACTTTTGGGCTTTAAAATTTTACAGATTTTCTCCTAAGAGGAAATAAAAAATAAATCTACTTAAAGATGAATTTACACGAATACCAAGGAAAAGAAATATTAAGCACCTTTGGTGTTAAAATCCAAAAAGGAATAGTCGTAAACACGCCTCAAGATGCGGTTGCTGCTGCAAAAAAACTAACCGAAGAAACAGGCACAGGATGGCATGTTTTAAAAGCTCAAGTACACGCAGGTGGACGAGGTAAAGGTGGTGGAGTAAAACTTGCTAAAAATCTTGGTGAAGTAGAATCTATTGCAGATCAAATTATTGGCATGCAATTAGTTACGCCTCAAACTTCTGCCGAAGGCAAAAAAGTTCATCAAATATTGGTAGCTGAAGACGTATATTACCCAGGTGAAACTGAAACAAGTGAATTTTATATCTCTGTTCTTTTGAACCGAACAACAGGAAGAAATATGATTATGTATTCTACGGAAGGTGGAATGGATATCGAAACGGTTGCTGAAGAAACACCACATTTAATTTTCACAGAGGAAATTGATCCTGCTACAGGAATGTTGCCATTTCAAGCACGTCGTGTGGCTTTCAACCTTGGCTTATCTGGTGCAGCGTTTAAAGACATGACAAAATTTGTAACGGCGCTTTATACGGCTTATGACAAATCGGATGCGTCATTATTTGAAATTAACCCCGTATTAAAAACAAGCGATAATAAGATATTAGCAGTCGATGCGAAAGTTACCATTGATGACAATGCTTTATTTAGACATAAAGATTATTTAGAGTTAAGAGATATTCGCGAAGAAAACCCTATTGAGGTTGAAGCAGCTGCTTTAGGCCTTAATTATGTAGATTTAGACGGTAACGTTGGCTGTATGGTTAACGGCGCTGGTTTGGCAATGGCAACGATGGATTTAATCAAACAAGCAGGGGGTGAACCTGCTAACTTTTTAGATGTTGGAGGTACGGCTGATGCGGCTCGTGTAGAAGCTGCTTTTCAGATCATATTAAAAGATCCAGAGGTGAAAGCCATCCTTATTAATATTTTTGGGGGTATTGTGCGTTGTGATCGTGTGGCTCAAGGGGTTATAGATGCTTATAAAAATATGGGAACCATAAACGTGCCCATCATTGTACGTTTACAAGGTACCAATGCAGATATTGCTAAAAAATTAATTGACAATTCTGGACTCGATGTTCAAAGTGCGGTTGAATTTCAAGAAGCTGCAGATAAAGTACAAGCGGTTTTGGCATAAATAAACATTACAAACCCTAGTGGGTTTTATTTTTAGTACTAAAATCCAGAGCAACTGCTCTGGATTTTTTTTTAGTTATTTTTTATACATTTCATGTACTCTACAGGCTGTAGATTTTATAAATTTTCTTCTATTTCTTTATCTGTTAATACATCGGGTCTAAATTCACTCATGAGTCCTTCTTGTTTAGACTTGGCATATTTATAGCCAGATTTCCACCATTTTCGCATCAATACTATATCAAAGACTAAAGAATTGGTGGTTAAAACGGTTGGGGTATAATATAAATTAAGTTTTACATTTTTATTGGTTGCGGCGAGTTTACCAATCGTAATATTATGTCGTTCTACGTGTGTGAGCATAAAATCAAATACATCAAACAGTAAAGAAAACGGATTTTTAGCAGGCAATTTATTAAATTGAGTTACCTCAGTTTCTAAAATAATGGCATCTATTTCTGTAGCGCCTCGTAAAATGGCTTCTCTAATGGGGACTAATGATCCAAAACCGCCATCGGCATATTGAAAATGATTTTTTTCTAACAAACTCATAAATGGAATATAGTTGCAGGAGCCCCAAATCCAATCGCAAAAATCATCATAGGTACACTCTTGAATGGATTTATATTCAACTTGATTGGTGGTTAAATTTGAGACGGTGACGATTACTTCTTTGTTTTCTGCTCGAATTTTAGCGTACATGTCTTCGGTAATATTCTTCTTAATTAAACGCCTTAAATTTTTACTTTCTCCAAACGTTTTTCTTCCGTTTAAAAAGTTCCATAACGTATTTAAATGTCGGATACACACTACGTTTTGGCCATCAATTTTTTTAATTTTAAAAGGATTGTTACTAAAAATACTTTTCTGATTTACATTTGTGTAGAGTTCTTTCAGTTCATCGATCATGCCTAATGCGAGATGCGAAACCATCAAACTTCCTGTAGAAGTGCCTAAAAATAAATCATATTCTTTGCCTTCGTTTTTCATTAAATATTGCGCAACTCCGCCCGCAAATGCGCCTTTGCTTCCTCCTCCAGAAATTACCAATGCTGTTTTCATGGTCTATAAATGAGTTGTTTAATCGAGTCGTATAAAAATATTAAAAAAGAACTAAAAATGAGAACATATTTAGATTTTGTTTTTACACTTTTAGAGCTTCCAACTTTTTTTGATAGTCTTTAATTTGATCTCGGAATTGTGCTGCATGTAAGAAATCCAAATCTTTAGCCGCAGATTCCATGAGTTTTCGGGTATCTCTAATTTTTTGTTCTAATTCGGACGCTGTCAAATAGGCATTTTCTGGCTCCGCAGCTTTGAGAGCCTCTTGCTCGTAATAATAACTACTCACTGAGTTCTTCGTCAGCGCATTGTTCAAACTTTTATTGAGTGCTGTTGGAACAAGCTTGTGTTTGGTGTTGTAAGCAATTTGTTTCTCGCGACGGTAGTTTGTTTCATCAATGGTTTTTTGCATGCTTTTGGTAATTTTATCTGCATACATAATAGCGCGTCCGTTGAGGTGTCTAGCCGCACGTCCTACGGTTTGAGTCAATGAGCGTGCCGAACGTAAAAACCCTTCTTTATCGGCATCTAAAATCACCACTAAAGAGACTTCTGGAAGGTCCAAGCCTTCCCTTAATAAATTCACCCCCACAAGCACATCAAAAATACCTTTACGCAAATCTTGCATGATTTCAACCCGTTCTAAGGTATCCACATCACTGTGAATATAGCGACATCGAATTTGAATACGTGTCAGATATTTGGTCAACTCCTCTGCCATGCGTTTGGTGAGAGTAGTGACAAGGGTACGTTCGTCTTTTTCCACCCGTTGTTGGATTTCTTCAATCAAATCGTCAATTTGGTTCAGACTCGGACGTACCTCGATAATAGGGTCTAATAGTCCGGTTGGACGAATAACTTGTTCTACAAAAACACCATCTGATTTTTCTAATTCATAATCGGCAGGTGTGGCACTAACATATAAGACTTGATTTTGAAGGCTTTCAAATTCCTCAAATTTTAAAGGACGATTGTCCATCGCTGCAGGTAAGCGAAATCCATATTCTACTAAGTTTTCTTTTCGACTGCGATCGCCGCCATACATGGCATGGACCTGCGAAATCGTCACGTGACTCTCGTCAATAACCATCAGCGAATCACTTGGAAAATAATCTAGTAAACAAAACGGACGTGTTCCTGGAGCACGACCATCTAAATAACGGGAGTAATTTTCAATACCTGAACAATAGCCTAACTCTCGAATCATTTCCAAGTCAAACTCCGTACGTTCTTTCAAACGTTTTGCTTCGAGATGTTTTCCGATTTCTTTAAAATAGTCGTGTTGTATGACCAAATCATCTTGAATATCTTTGATGGCATTTTGTAAAATATCAGGAGAAGTCACAAACATGTTAGCAGGATAAATGGTCACACTTTCATAGACTTCTATAAGCTTATTGTTGTTCACATCAAAGGCTTCAATGGCTTCTATTTCATCGCCAAAAAAGTGAATCCGAAACCCATGATCGGCATAGCTTGGAAACACATCCACCGTATCCCCTTTAATTCTAAAATTCCCATGATTAAATTCGCTTTCAGTACGAGAGTATAAACTTTGCACAAGTTTATGTAATAGTGCTGTTCTTGAAATAACTTCATTTACTTTTAGACTAATGACATTTTTTTGAAACTCTGCAGGGTTTCCAATACCATATAAACAAGACACAGAAGCAATAACAATCACATCTCTACGTCCCGATAATAGGGAGGAAGTGGTACTTAAACGCAGCTTTTCAATTTCTTCATTTATGGATAGATCTTTTTCTATATAGGTTCCAGAAACAGGGATATAAGCTTCTGGCTGATAGTAATCATAATAGGATACAAAATATTCTACCGCATTTTCAGGAAAAAACTGTTTAAACTCAGAGTACAGTTGTGCAGCGAGTGTTTTATTATGCGCCAAAACTAGGGTAGGTTTCTGAACTTCTTGAATGATGTTTGCTACCGTAAAGGTTTTTCCTGACCCTGTAACCCCTAAAAGTGTTTGGTATTTTTCATTGGATTCAATTCCTGACACTAATTGTTTTATGGCAGCGGGTTGATCTCCAGTAGGTTTAAAATCGGATGTTAGCTTAAATTGCATAGTTGCAAAGCTAAGGGAAAGTAAGCGCTAGAGCAAAGGGAGGCAACAAATATTTTTTAATTTGGACTAATAGTTTAAATAGACCCAACCCGATTTGGTGTTTTGATTTTCAGGACTTAAAGTAAGCACATAAAAATAGGTTCCAATGGGAAGTAAGTTATTGCTTTTAAGTGGTCCGTAATTAGCTTTACCATCCCATTTGGTGTCATTATTTCCTTTAAAGATGATGGTGCCCAAACGATTAAATATAATGAGTTCATGTTGTAAATAAATATCATAAAGCCCAGCTATATTAAACGTGTCATTGAATCCGTCTCCATTGGGAGAAAACCCTTGAGGGATCACAATTTCACAGTCTTTGATTTCTAAATTTACGCTGAAAATCTCATAGCAAGGATCAGCATCTATTTTGATGTAAATTGTCTCAGGATCAATCGAAGTTATGTACGCTGAAGGGGCTGTCAAGGCTTCAATATCAGCAATTAAATTTTCTAAAGATTCATAAAAGCTTGCAGCATTTATATCTACTGAAGGATCTAATTCTTTTAGGGTCTCATACAAATCAAAAACCGCCTGATTGTTTCCAAGTTTACAGCCATTTATTGGGCTCAATTCGATGGCTTCAGAGGATTCTAAAAAATCAACAGTAGTGGTTGCTGTGTTATTTGTTTCATTAATTTCAGAAATTTGTCCTGTGCCCGTTCCATTATCATCAACAACACCTTTGAGATTAATGGGGTTTAAGAGTGATGCATCTACTTCAAAATTGATGGTGTTAGCTTCAGTTCCATTCATCTGAATGGCGTTCATCGTTTGTGATTGCCCCACTAGAATAGCATTGGCGTAAAACGCAATTGGGGTATTTGCTGGTAGCACTTGTGTGGAATTCATGTTTCCAATAGTGTATTCAATTGTTAGTTCCCGAGAATTACAACGGAGTTCTACCGCGTCAATAGCTATAGTAGCATCAGGTAATTGACTGTTTAGTACGGTAATAATATTATTAATCATTACTAAATCTTGCCCAGAAGTAAGCCTTATAGTTGCGGAGGCATCGCCTACATTAATAGTGTTTTGTATAGGATAGACATCAATATCCATATTATACAAATTAGAGTCATTGGTAAAACTATTGGTCCCATTAAAAGCATTATTGGCAGGGTTAAGTGGTGGGTTACTAAGCGTAATGCCGTTCATGGTTAATACTTCATTTACTGCTAAACCAGCGTCGCCTTCCCAAGCTATAAATCCAATTTTTGCGCCTGTGGTATCCATGACATTAAGGTTGTTCAATTGGATGGTGATATTTTCAGGGACACTTTCCAAACCATCATATATATTTAGTTGATTGAGAGGGAGGTTAGGGTCAGAATAAATGATCGTTATAGCCCAGCCTGCAAAATTAGTCCCAGTGGAACAATAAGGACTTGAAAGCGCTATATTTTCTAAATTACTTAGGGTGTATAAGCCGTTTCCTTCGGACTGAATTAAGTTGGTTACATCTGCAAAAGCTGCAAAAAATTGCCGATTAGCATCTAAAGTATACGCAAAAGTTCGTGAAGGCGTAATTTCAGTGCTGTTAAGCGTCACATTAAAATCTCCTGCTCCAGACCCCGCCCAATATAAGTAGGCTGCTTCTACAATTTGTGTCGAAGTTAAATTCAAAGTCGCCGATGAAGTTGTGTTAATGATACAATTAATAGAGCTATTATTTTCGGAAGTATTAAGCGTATTTCCAATAGCGGTATAATCCAATCGTCCATTCAATTGGTTAAATAGTGATATGTCTTGAGCAGATACAAGATTTACGAGTAAAATAATTAGGTTAAGGATATTTAAGTTATTTTTCATAAAAATTTAATACTTGCTAAATATACCAATTTTATGCTACTTCTAGAATTATCGTTTCAGAGCAAAATGGCCCTTAAACACTCTATTGTTCTGAAGCTTGGTGTAAAACCAATAATCTGATGATGGCATCTGTTTACCGTTATAAGTCCCATCCCAGCCACCTCCCAATGGATCCAATTGAACAAGTAGCTTTCCAAATCGATCAAAAACATAAACCTGACTATCTATTTGCTTTGGTGTATTGATTCCATAGATATGCCAGCTGTCATTATATCCATCGCCGTTGGGGGTGAAGAATTTTGGAAACCCAATGACCGCTATATTTTTTTTGACAACTCCACATTCATTTTTGTCGCGTACATAAACGGTGTGAAATCCTGGGATAACATTCAAAAAGATATTGGAATCTTGATAGCCTGAATTTTCATTATACAAAGCAAATTCATAATCACCTTCTCCAGAAACAACGACAGTTACCGTGTTGTTTTGCACACCATCTACAATATCTATAGCGTCTATAGTGGCCGTATTTGATGGGAGTACCGTTATCGTTCTTTGTTTAGAACAGCCATTGATAGTAGTCACGTTAACCGAATATGTCCCTATTTTATTGATTTGAATTTGACGTGTTGAAGCACCAGTGGACCATTGGTAAGAAAATGCGCTAGGAAAACCACTTAGCAGTCCTGCATCTAACGTAATTCTACCAGGGAATGTATTGAGACAATAAATGACTTCCTCTTCAATTTCGATTTGTGGCAGTTCATGAACTATCAATTCAACTTGATTGATGCCAAAGCAATCATTGTCGTTTTCAATACGGGCAAAAATAGTTTGATTATACGCTGTGCTGTTGGTATAACTAGCCCCTAAGGGGTTGTTTTCTAAAAGCGCATCCTGATAGGATTCATAATAGCTCAGGGTGTAAGAGGGCGGTAAACCCGAAAGTATGTCGTCATTTGCATCGCTTAATGTAAAGTCGAACTTCCCATCTTCAGTACCATCAGAGTCACAGGACTCCAGTAGTGTATTTTGAGCGGTTTTTGAACTAACTTTTAAAATCAATTCCGCCACATTAAAACATCCAGATTGAGAGTCTGTGACTTGTACATACACCTTTTCTAGATTTTCAAGGTTAGTATAAGCGTCTCCATTAAAATTATTGGATGCATCGAGTTCTGCATCCGTTCTATTTTTATAAAATTTCAAACTCCGATTTGGGGAGGCGTTTGTGACTTTATCATAAATTTGATTTAAGTTAAAAATGGTAATTCCATCATTAAAGCCATCTTCATCACATTGTGAAAGAGTTACAGGGCTAATTACGGTTGGAAGATAAATGATTTCTATTGTGGTAGAAAACGTCTTGATGGTTGTTCCAGAAGTTAATGTAGCTGATACCGTATAATTACCTGGATTCTCATAAATATGCGTTGGATTTATTATTGAGGTAAATGCACTGGAGTCTCCAAAATCCCATTGAATGCTGTCAAAGCTTTCATCACTATCAATTGTAAATTGAGTAGCATTCCCGAAACATAAATTATCAACTTCAATTTTAGCTAGGAAAAAAGATTGAATAAAAGGAGGTAAGCCTAAATTAACTCCTGTGCCAGTAGCCAATAGTTGTCCAGCTAAATCATAGTCACAAAATAGCCCTTGTTCATCAGGATTGTTAATGACATCTAATGCAAAAGTAGTTGCAGTATTGGCAATATAAATTTTGCCATTAGGGGCCAGTTGAAGCGCTCCAATAAAATTACTTTGCTGATGAATTATGGTTTGAGAACCAGGAATATCCGTTGCATCTAAATCAAATTGGTAAACTATATTTCCAGCACTTGCATATAGTTTACTTGAATCTGTTGAAAAAGCAGTTCCATAAACGCTAGAATTACTGATAACGTTTATAGGATTGCTAACGATTCCCGTGACATCATCAAAGTCGTAAATCCATAAGCTTCCAGTAGTGTTATTTGGGTTTTGCCCTTGAACATTTCCTTGTTCGTTATGGCAGATTGCAAGTTTTTTACCGTCTGGCGAAGATTTTAAGTATCCAATCGAATTCCGGCGGTAGCCGTTAAGTGAAATAAGAGGGGAGATTTGAGTTGTAATAGGGGTTGTATTGACGCCACTTGCATCTACTCTAAAGGCATAAAAAATGTCCAAAAAATGACTTATTATCCAATAGGATTGTTTGTCATCATGCTCAACGGCCGTTATTTTTTCAGAACATTTAAAACTAGCTTGTTCATCATCTGATGGGTCATAGGTCAAAAGATGTTTATTTTTTTGGGTACTGACAACATCCCCATTACCGTTATTAAGAGTCAAATCAACCAATGAGTAGTTGAGTCCATTATTAAAACCGTCGTCACTAAAGGGTATGGCACCACCAGTTCCATTGAGTTCTTCATATTCAGAAAGTTCGTTCCCGTCAACGTCTACTGGGCCTTGATTAGGATAGGCCCAGGCGTTATTTTGATGCGGTTCATCGACAGTAAATACATAATAATTATTTGGATTACCAGGGCGTGGAACAATTAATCCTGAAGACGTACTTGAGGGATCACCAAACAATCCATTGCCCGCAAAATAATCTGCATTTGGCATGAGTTGGTGGTTTTTATCCCAAATATTTCGACCATCAGTGTAAAATAATAAATTCCCATTAAAATCAGAAATGGAAGAACAGCCTTCGTTAGTGTCAATTGTTCTACTAGCGTCACTTGTAGGACTGACCGAGTTTGTATTTACATCAAAGATTAATCCAGCACCAGATCCAAAATACCAATGAGAGGCTTCTCCTTGGGAAAAAAGTGATAAGGAAGTGTTTACAAATATGAATATTACAAAATATCGCAGCAAAAGTAAGTCGTTTAAAATTGTTGTTTTGTCCCGACCCTAATTAAGTGGACCAATAGCGGGAATATACTACAAATCCCTCTTTTGTAATAATTTATAAGATAAAAAAACAAAAATAATAGTCCAAGATACGACGATTAAAACCGTGTCAAAATGGACAGCATAATCATAACTAATATCAGTGTTTGATGGAAATTTTGTCATGGCAACACGCTGAAAAGGTTGTTTTATGAGATTTGACATGGAGGTTAAAGGAAAGAAATTCTGTACTTTTTCAGCAGTTTCATAGTTAGCTTTCCAAGTGATAATGCCAAAAATAATCCACTCAAGAATCAAATCGACAAATAAGAATGCTAGAGCAAATGCAGAGCGCTTTGCCAAAACGCCTAAGAACAAACAGAACGAAAAGAAGCCTACAAGTTTAACGAAATATGCAAGTAAAAATTCAATTTGCTGAATAATGATATGAAATTCATTATAACTCGAGTAAATCAAACCAAGCCCTAATGAAATGACAAATATAATTAGGGTTGAAATGAATGAGAAAAAAACAATAACATAGAATTTAGATAAGATAAACTCTTTTTTACTTAAACCATCGATGAGGTTTTGTTTCAGCGTTTTATTACTGTATTCATTACCAATCATTGAAACTACTACGATGGCAAAAAAGAATTTAAATAAGGCCGAAAAGAACGTAACAATATGCCATATAATGGGAAAGTTAAAAATGCCTAATTCGCCAAGCTCGAGTGTAAAAAAACCAAAGAAATTAATTTTAACGGCCGATAATACAATGACACAGAGTGGCAGGATAAAGGATATAAATATCAATATTTTACTCGTTCTGTTGAGTAATAACTTTTGAAGCTCTAAGTCTATTAATCGTCTCATTGATTATCAGTTAATTGTAAAAATTGTTCTTCAAGGCTTTCTTTTCGCTTTACTAAATGACTCAGCACGATGCCGTTTTTAAACAGTAAACGGTTAAATTCTTCAGCTTCCATTGGATGTTTAAGAAAAGCAGTGATTAAATCATCTTCAATTTTTGTGTGAGAAAAATTTGAGTGCGATTCCAAAAGTGTTATTAAATTATCTTTTTGATGGGTTTTAAGCTCAAAAAAACCATGACTTGAAATCAATTCATCTACACGGCCTGAATATAGGTTAATCCCTTTTCTTAAAACTACGACGTGAGTACAGACTTTTTCGACTTCATCCAATAAGTGTGAAGCTAATAATATTGTCGTACCCTTCTGGGCAATAGCCTTGATGATTTCTCTAATTTGATGAATTCCTTGTGGGTCTAATCCGTTTGTAGGTTCATCTAAAATTAATATTTCTGGATCATTTAAAAGTGCGGATGCGATGGCCAACCGTTGTTTCATCCCTAAAGAGAAGGTGCTAAATTTACTATTTTTTCGTTCTTCGAGTCCAACGATTTCTAAAGTTTCATTGATGGATTCATAAGAGACCCCTTTTATTTTACAAACCAATTTAAGATTTTGATAAGCAGTCATATAAGGGTAAAAATTGGGGCGTTCAATAATAGCCCCTACTTTTTTTAAGGCTTGATGTGTAGATAAAGTCCCGCCAAACCAAGAAAAATTTCCTGATGTTTTATTGACAACATTCAGAACAATTCCTAAAGTTGTCGATTTCCCACTACCATTAGGGCCTAAAATTCCATAAACACTTCCTTTTTCAATATCAAATGAAAGATCACTAACCGCAGTGAGTAAGCCGTAATTTTTTGTAAGATTTGAAATTTTGAGAATTGAATCCACGGATTTATTTTTATCAATAACACTAGTAAGACGATGTTTGTGTTCAATTGTTACACATTAAAAAAATAAAAGCTAAATTTGATTTTTCGAGATACGCTATGAAAGACGATTTAAAAATATCACTAAAAAAACCTTCATACCCTGTAAATACTGCACTTAAAGCCTATTTACAAAAATGTAACCGTACGATAAAATTGCCTATATTTTACGATGATTTACTTCGATTTCAAGGGTCTGTAGAAGTGTTTGATAAAAGTGACAAAGATACGCTTTGGGTGCGTACCTATTATAGCGAATTTGATCGTCAAGAAATCGATTTGAATTTAAAAAAGATATATACTAAGTTACATTCCGATGGGAATGAATCAACTATTCCCTTTTTAAATGTAGATGCTATTGATTATTGCACGTTTGGAAATTCTAAACCGTTTCGTATCAAAATCAGGAATATTCTCAATGATAATTATGCCTATTTTTATGTCAAAAAAGCCGATGCTTCTCGTATATATGGTTTAGAGTTAGAACATATGTTATCGCCTTATAATCTAAATTTTTTGGTGTATGAAGATACTTTAATTGAAGAACATATTAGTGGAATTCCTGGTGATGAATTTATAGCAAACATGCTTCCAAGCTGTACTGAACCAGAAAAGGCACAGATTGCTAAGGAATTTGTTAAATTTAATGAGCGGTGTATGATTCGTTTGTTAGGAGATATGCGGTCTTACAATTACGTAATTGTACCCACCCATGATTTTGATCATGTGGTTTACAGCATTAGAGCTATCGATTTTGATCAACAGTGTTTCGAAGGTAAATTTAATGTCTATCGTCCCCAGTTTTTTAAAGAGAATTTTAGTATGGTTGATTTAGTGACCCAAAAATTTGAAAAACAATCTGTCAACCAGTACAAATTAGAGGAACGCTCTATTGTTGCCAAACGCTTGTTGAGTTTCAAAAATCGCATTGAACGTTTGATTAAGTGTATGATTGCCGATACCATTTCTACGCCTGAGCATGAAGCCTTATTGAAGACTAAAATTTTTGAATATACAGGAGATATTCGTTTTAAGAATAGTAAAAATATGGGTGAAATTTTAAAAAATTCACTGAGTTTTGTAAAACGAAATTACCAAACGGAAAATACGGGAATTTTCTTTTAATTCCAGTTTTCGTCAAAATCTAGATGATCATAATCATCAACGCCATAACCATCTTCAGAGTCTTCAAAAAGATCTTCACTGCCCTCGGTTTCAAATACTTTTTCTGGAGCTTCACTTGGCACTTGTCCGTGCACAAATAGTAAATTAGGATAATCGGTTCCTTCAGCTTCATCTACAATTTCTCCTAATTCGACCATAAAAGTCCACATGCTTAAGAAATCATAGATATAAATCAATTTTGTACGGCTTTCAGAGATTACTTCGCTTATGGTGGTTTGGCTCATGAGTTGAATGTCACCAGCGCCGTCACTTAGGTCAAATAAAGAGATTTCTTCTCCTTGATTCCATTCGTCATCACTCAAATAAAACGACGCCATTTCGCTACCATCAAACCCAAAGGACTGTGTAATGGTATTGTGTAGATCCTCGAGAGTATCGGAGTTTCTGATTTCGATGTCTCTAAAAATATCTTCTTTGGTATCGTTGTCTAAAACAACTCTAAATCTAAAAATCATAAGTCAAAAATATTAAACAAATATAAGATGCATTTTTCTTATGCAAGTTGGTTTTCTCTTTTTTTATGAAGGCATTCTAGAACTATATAACACTGAATTCCAAATAGGAGAGATGCAATTACCAAATGTAAGGGTTGACTCAAAAATGGAAAATCAAAATAATACATCATAATTCCAGTAGCAGCTTCCAAAATTACAGCGTAAACCACTAATTTAATTTTTGTATATCCCAATGATTTTGAGCGGTTTAAATACCACAAATATCCATTTAATGTCAATACCACTATTGATGTTGAACGGTGTATGTAAAAATTCAGCTCAGGAGATGCCAGCCATAGTGTTTTTTCATAGCCAATAAGTTTTGTTTGCTCATCTATAAACTGCCTGACTTGTGTCCCTAAAACAATTTGTACCAGCGAAAGTATGAGTGCAAAAATAAGAAGATTAAAAAACGTCTTATGATATTTTTGTGGTTTATAATTAGATTTTGAGGCAAATATTAAATACAATATAAACGCTACAATGAGTAACGCCATAACCATATGAACCGTGATTTTATAGGGTGCTAAATTTGAATCAACCACCGTTTTCCCAAGCCAGGCTTGAAACCCCATCCCCATCAATGTGAGTATGGATATAATTGGGATCCAGCTATTTTTTTTCCAAAACCAAAATGACAATACCGTAAAAACTAGAATAGGAATTCCGGATAATGCGCCTAGTAATCGATTGATGTATTCTACCCAAGTATGAACAGGGTTGTAGGTTGTATAATCATGTTTACTGTAAACTTCCCAATTGTAACTGTTAAATTTATTTCCAGAAACAAAATCGGTTTTAGCCACTAAAAATGCTTCATGATTCATAAGAATCATCATCCCTTTTTTATAAGAATGATTGGGTTCAAACAAAAGCTGGGCACTTTCAGTAGGGGGGATATAATAACCAAAACATTTTGGCCAATCTGGGCAGCCCATTCCTGAACCCGTCATACGTACAATTGCACCTGCAATAATCACAAAATATATGAGTACCAAGGCTATTTTCGAAACGGTTCTAAATTTATTTTTCATCAGCTCGGGTTAGTCCTAAATCAGATCCTTTTTTTAACATCAATTCAAACGCCTTTTGTGGTTCATTAGGAATAATTCCATCCAGTATGGCTTCCTTGATATATTCTTTAATAATTCCAATTTCTTTTGAGGGTTTTAAATCAAAAGTATGCATAATAGTTTCCCCAGAAATAGGCGGTTGGAAGTCGCGTATTTGGTCACGTTCTTCAACTTCAATTATTTTTTCTCTGACAAGTTTGAAATTATTATGATACTTCTTAAACTTGTAGGGGTTTTTTGTAGTGATGTCGGCTTCACATAGGGTCATCAAATCGTCAACAAATTCTCCAGCATCAAAAACCAAACGCCTTACGGCAGAGTCTGTTATATTTTCCTGAGCCAATACAATTGGTCTCGAGCTCATAAAAACGAGTTTTTGAACATATTTCATTTTTTCATTTAAGGGCATTTTTAAACGCTTAAATAAATGATATGCCATTTGAGATCCCTTAAGCTCATGCCCATGAAAGGTCCAGCCCACTTTTTTGCTAAACCGTTTTGTAGGGGCTTTGCCAATATCATGAAGTAGTGCTGCCCATCTAAGCCACACATTATCGGTGTGCTTAGAAATGTTATCCACGACTTCTAGGGTATGATAAAAATTGTCTTTGTGTTTTTGACCTTCTTGAATGTCAACACCTTTCAAATCTGTTAGTTCTGGAATAATACGTTGAAGTAAGCCTGTTTGTTCAAGTAATAAAAACCCAATAGATGGTTTTTTACTCTCTAATATTTTTTGGAGTTCTACATTGATACGTTCCTTAGAAATGATTTCAATACGTTCAGACTGTTCCTTAATCGCATTAAATGATTTGGCTTCAATTTGGAAATCGAGCTGCGTTGCAAAGCGAATAGCTCTTAACATTCGCAAAGGATCATCACTATAGGTGATCACTGGATCTAAAGGGGTTTGAATGCGTTTACTTGCTAAATCCTTAAGTCCGTTAAACGGATCTAAAAGCTGACCGTATGTCGCTGAATTTAAGCAAATAGCCATAGCATTGATTGTAAAATCTCTGCGATTTTGATCTTCCTCCAAAGTACCGTCTTCTACAATAGGGTTTCTACTGTCTTCATTATAGGATTCTTTTCGGGCACCAACAAATTCAAGCTCAATGCCTTCATGTTTAATCATGGCTGTACCATAGGTTTTAAAAACCTGAACCTTAGGATGGTTTGGAAGATTTTTGGCAACTCGTTTAGCGAGTTCAATACCACTGCCAATAGCCACAATATCAATATCTTTTTCACGCCCACGTTCCAAAACAAAATCTCGGACAAAGCCACCAATGACATAACACTCCACCCCAAGTTCATCTGCAGATTTGCTGACCACCTGAAAAATAGGAGAAGTTAAAGCGTGTTTATAGTTCATCAAAATTATTTTCTAATAACGCTCACTTCGCCGTTGTTACTCAACTTAATAATTGAAGACGGTTTAGAAGCTTTGTTTGTATGTTCCAAATTTACGACATAGTCCACTCCTTTTAAAATATAGTCTTCAATTTCTTGAAAGGATTTTGGAGTAGGCTTTCCCGCAATATTTGCAGATGTTGACACAATTGGTTTTTTAAAGCGTTTCACTAATTCGCCACAGAATTCTTCCTTAACCATTCTAATGGCTAATGTATTGTCTTCTGCAATAAGATTTTCTGAAACGCGTAAGGGACGATCATAAATGATGGTTGTTGGCGTATCCGCATATTCTAAAATACTATAGGCAGCTTCAGGAATTTCTTCGACATGATAATTTAACATATTGAAGTCGTTAACCAAACAAATCATGGCTTTAGAATCTTCTCTTTTTTTGAATTTATAGAGCTTTTCTACCGCCGTAAAATTGGTAGCATCACAGCCTAATCCCCAGACAGTATCCGTAGGATAGAGGATGATCCCACCCTGTTTGAGGGTTTTTAAAGCATTTTGAATTTCTTGTGTCATGGTATAAAAATACTTTTGTAATACTCAAGTGTTTTAATCTAAATACAAAAATAGTTTAATTAGATTAATATCTGTATTTTTATAGTGTTAAATACGTTATTCATGCCAATCAAAACCATACTTGTCGCCAATCATCATTTAGATTCTGTTGGCGGCTCAGAAACATTTACTTATGCGATTATTGAGGCCCTTGCTCTTAGAGGTTACGAAGTTGAGTATTTTACATTTTCTAAGGGCATTACTTCGGATAAAATTGAACACGATTTAGGTGTGCGTTTTATGTCAAAATATCGTTATGATTTAATTTTAGCCAATCATCATCCATGTATTGATGTTTTAAGCCATAAAGGCATTATTATTCAAACCTGTCATGGCGTTTTTCATGAACTAGAGTGTCCCTCTAAATATGCGGATGGATATGTCAGTATTTCCGAAGAAGTTAAACAGCACATCGCTAAGTCTAAGTTTGAATCTGAGTTAATCCATAATGGTATTAATTGTGATCGCTACAAATCCTATAAACCAGTTGCAAAGAAACTCTCTAGCGTGTTAAGTTTAAGCCAGTCTAAATTGGCAAATAAAAAAATTGAAGAAGCTTGTAGTCAATTGGGCATTAAATTTAATAAACTAAACAAGTTTGTTAATCCTATTTGGTGTGTAGAAGATTTAATTAATGAAGCAGATTTGGTTATTGGATTGGGCCGTTCGGCATATGAGGCGATGGCTTGTGGTCGCGCTGTTGTGGTGTATGATCAAAGGGATTATAATTCCTCTAAAGCAGATGGGTATATGATTCCAGAGCGTATTACAAAATGTATTGTGAACAACTGTTCTGGACGTTACCACAATTTAGAGTTTCAAGTTGAAGATTTAATTAATTGCTTTCAACTCTATACTCCAAAAGATGCTAATGATTTGCGGGAGTATGCACTAGAAAATCTCAATGTAGAGCACGCTGTAGATCAGTATTTGACGTATGCAAAAACACTTAAAAAACGATATGGTTTTTTGTTTCTAAAGTATGTGCAATGGCAATATGTTTATCAAAAGGGGAAACTAAAACGTAAATTAGAACGTCAACAAATACGCAGAGCTAATCGTGAAAAGGCACGTCAAACTTAAGTAGCTGTTTTTGCTTCATAGAAGCCCCTAAATCGCCGCCCTTCAAAACAATAGGCATCAAGTACCATTTTTTTGGCTTGAGTATAAACGTTAATGTAAAATAGAATTGGATACACTTATATTTTACAAACGAGTAATTTTTTTTAATTACATAAAAATAAGAGATAAATGCTTCCCTGCTGATTGTTTTTGATGTTCCTGTACTAGCCCCTTGATAATGATTGATTTTTGCTTCGGGTACTAACACACTCTTATAGTTTAGCTTTGAGAGCCTATGGCAAATGTCCATCTCTTCAAAATACAAGAAAATAGTAGTGTCAAACCCTCCAACTTCAGAAAACACATCAGTTCTAAAAAACATAAATGCACCATTTACAAAATTAACATGTATAGGGTTTGAATATTTTTTATGTCTTTTTGGGTATTGATCTGAGCTAAATTTTTCTAAAAACCCTCTTCCTAAAATCAACTTCCTTAGGCCTTTGTTATGATCAAAAGAAGATACATGATTATTAGCTGAATCATAGTTCTGAGCCGTGGAAACGCCAACCTCAGGGTGTGCGTTCATATAGTCAAATAGAATCGAAATACAGTCATTTTTTAAAAACGCATCATTGTTTAAAAATAATAGATAATTAGAATTAGCATACTGTGCTCCAAACATATTACCGCCGCCAAACCCTAAGTTGATAACACTTCTGTGTAGAGACACTTTTTTGGATTTAGGAAGCTCCTTTTTTAAAGTATTATAGTCCTCAAGTTCAGAATTGTTATCAATTACAATAATTTCAATTGAAATTGAGGGGCTGGTTAATTCTAAAACGGAGCTCACACACTTAGTGGTATACTCTGAAGTATTGTAGTTAATTATGATTATTGACACGTCTTTCATCTTGCTAAAATAAAGAAACAAATTATATTTTAATCAAACAGAATAATATTCTATTTTTGCAATGGTCTTAAAAAATAGACTTTTAGCCAAATAAAAGGAGATATGAAGCGAAAAATATTAATTGTAAGCCCTAGAGCATTTGGTTATATTGATCATATAGTAAAAACGTTAAAGAAGCAGCATTCTATTGAACTTACTGTAGTTTATCTTGAGTATTCTGGGTACAGAAATAACAAAGAGAAAGTTGTTAATTTTTTATCAAAAACATTTACCGGAGTTAACCTTAAAAAAACATATCACTTTTTAAAAAATGATGTAAAGCAATTAGAAAAACAAGATGAAGTTCTGATCATTAGACCCGACTTTTTGTCAAATAGGTTTTTAAAACTCATTAAAAAGAAAACAAAACTATTTAATGCCTTTTACTTTGATAGCGCACAACGCGTTCCCAGAAAACAAGAGATAATACATTTCTTTGACAAAGTGTATAGTTTTGATAAAGTTGATGTTCAAAAATATGATTTTGAATTTTTAACAAATTATATTTTTGAAACTGCAGAAGTGAATACAGCCCCAGAATATTTATTTTTTAATATCTCAGGAAATGATGATGGGTATAGATTTAATCAATTGGAAACAATGGCTAAGTATATCAAACATAAAAATTGGAGCTATAAATTCTTGTCATTTCACCCTGCTAAATTAAACGCGGATCGTGGATATATCGATGTTATTGATGAAATTATTTATGTCGATGAAGTTGTTGACCTGATTAAGAAATCTAAAATTTTAGTTGAACTACAACGCGATAATCAAATTGGGCTTTCTTTTAGAATTTTTGAATCTTTAGGATTAAAGAAAAAACTAGTAACTTCCAATAAAGATGTTGTGAATTATGATTTTTATAACCCTCAAAACATATTGGTAGTTGATCCTAATAATATTAGTATTCCAGATGATTTTGTAGACTCTCCTTATGTAGATGTCCCTGAATCAATTTTAGAAAAATATAAAATTAAACATTGGGTTAATTATGTTTTTAATTTAAAATGAGAAAAATATTAATTGTTGGACCTTCTAGCTTTGGCTACCTCACCAAAATCAATGAAGCCTTAAGTGGCTTCAAAGCCGTTGAGTCTAATATTATTTTCATTGATAAACTAGCGTTCAAATACAAAAATTTTAGCCACAGGATACTTAATTTTTTGTCTAAAGTGTTTTTAAATAAAAACCTTAAAAAGGAATATCTAAATACGTTTTTAATAGATCAAGTTAAACAGCTAGGGAAACAGGATGTCATATTTATGATTCGCCCTGATTTGCTAAACTCTAAAACCTTAAACTACTTAAAGACACAAACTCAGTCACTTGTTGCTTTTTATTATGATAGTACCAGGCGTTTTCCCGAAAAAATCAAAATTATCAACTATTTTGATACCGTGTACAGTTATGACAAACTGGATGTTGAAACTTACAATTTAGAGTTTTTAACAAACTATATTTTTGAAGAAAGCGAAAATCTGAATTACAAACAGCTCTTCTTTAATATATCTACATTTGATTATAGATATGAAGCTATGGAGCGTTTAGCGAAGTATATCGACGAAAAAAAATGGAGCAAAGAGATTTTAGTTTTTGGCTCAGATGCCCTAGACTCTGATTGTTTAACTTTAATTAGAAAACAAATTTCAGTCGATGATGTGGCTAAAAAAATTAGCAACTCTAAAATTATTATAGAAATTCAACGCGAAGAACAAATCGGTTTATCCTTTAGAGTTTTTGAAGCCCTTGGTCAGAGAAAAAAACTAATCACAACCAATGCAGATATTGTAAACTATGACTTTTATCACTCCCAAAACATTTTAGTAATTGATGAAGATAATATTCATATTCCAGAAGATTTTGTGAACTCACCATACCTTCCTGTTAATGAATTGATTTTGAATCAATACCGACTTGACAATTGGACAAAAAGGGTGTTTGATTTAGAGTAAACTACGATATACTTTTAGATACTCAGATGCCGCTTTGTCCCAACAAAAACTTTTAGCACGTTCAATATAACGCTCAGAAATAGACACTTTATTTTTGTTGTAATGCTCCATCCCAGAATTAAATACATCTACCATATATGCAGGCTCGTAATGGTCCCAATAAAAGGCATCCGGTCCACCAATTTCAGGTAAAGACGTCGTGTTGGATAAAAACACAGGTTTTCCAAAGCGCATGGCTTCGATTGGAGGAATTCCAAACCCTTCTCGCAAGCTAGGAAACATAAATGCAGTACAATTTTTAAGATAATACTGTTTGTCCTGATCTCCGATTTTCCCCGTAATATGAACTCTGTGTTCCAATTTTAATTTTGATATCAAAGGATTCAAAACCTGTTCTGTGTAGTCAGTATTATTTTTCCCAGCTAAGATTAAATCATATTCGGGTAATAGTGGCAACATTTCAATAAGTGACTGAAAATTTTTCCGTTCAGTAAATTCGCCAATACTAAATAAAAAGGGGCGTGAACTTGTTATTTTAGGAGAATAGTCATTAGAAATGTCAATAGTTTTAATAGGATTTCCATTATAAATCACATATTCTGGAACTTCAGGTACTTTAAAGTATTTATGTGTGGACGTTTTTGCAAATTCAGAAATATAGGTAATGGCATGACTACGATTTAATTTGCCTTGAAATCGAATATGTGTTTTATGCTTAGGATCTTTTGAAACTTCTTCCACAAAGTTTACGTCATGAACAGTCAACAAGTAAGGAATGTTGGAAGCTGGTTCAATTTTCGTGTTTTGATTCAAACTGTGCCAAAGTGCATACCTATTTCGAATCCTAAATAATGGATACCTTCTAAATCCAAAATAGGGTTTATATTCAAAATAGTTTCCAAATTCAGATTTTAGTGTCGAACGGTCTTTGGCGTGCAGTACCATTTTAAAGTCTGATACTGAAGCCTTATATAACGCCTTGATTAGCTGACAATTGAATTGCCCAAAGCCAAAAAATAAATTTTTAATATTATGTGATTCTAAAAAAATACGTTTCATGAGTCTAATTAGTTTTGTGGGTATGCCATAGGGCTCTCAATTTTTTGTATTTAAGAAAGGTAACAATAAAGGTCTGTTTGCAAATTCGCCACCCATTGACACCATCTAGCATGCCGAATCTTAAAAAATAAGCTTTAAAAAATGCCCATAAGGGTCTATAGATGAGTTTAAAAAGAGAGGCTTTAATTCCTAAATCAAAATAGGCTTTTGAAGCAATCGTAGAAAATCGTTCCACTTTTTGTTTATGTTCCTCATAATCTCTATAAATCCAATGTAAAAGATCGCCTTTCAGCTTCCCACTTTTAGCATTGGTTTTTAATTTATAGGAATCGTGAGGATTAATACCTTTCCATTCACCACTGTGTTTTTTAAATAACCTTAATTTTTTGTCAGGATACCAGTCAGAAAAATGAATCCACTGTCCGCAATAATTATTTTTTCGATTACAGTAGTAAGCTTCAAATTGCCAATTCTTTTTAACTTCCAAAATGGAGGTTTTTAATGTGTCTGAGAGAGCCTCATCACCATCTAATGAGAGTATATAATCAAAGTTTGCTTGTTCTACAGCAAAGTTTTTTTGCTCCTTATATCCCAAGAATTCTTGTTGTATAAACCTCACATCATATGCCTTGCAAATGGCCTGTGTGGTATCGGTAGAGTAGGAGTCAACAACTACAATTTCATCCACTATGTCTACTAACGATGCGAGGCATTTTTCTAAATGCTCTTCTTCGTTATACGTTATTATTACTCCAGATAGTTTGATCATTTTTATTCGATATTTCTGTGTAATAGCCAAAGAAATAAATAGGTTTTAAATACTTTAAACCCTTTTAAATAGGCTAAAACAAAACCTTCTTTTCCATCTAAAAAACCAAGTTTAAAAATATAATTAGTCATTGTTTTCCATAAGGGCTTACACAAAAAATGTATAAAATTAGGACGTATGTTTTTAGTGTATAACAATTGAGCTTCTTGTTTTGATCTATGGGTAAGGCGTTCATTATAAATATCAAAACCTAAATAAAGCTCATCAATAGGGTGTTTTTAATATTTGAGTAGACGCATTAGTCAGGAGTGAGTTTTTATAAAAAAACAGGGGAGTATATGAGGTTTTATATCCAGAAAATTTAATCAATTTCCCCATAAAATTGAAGTTTGTTTTGACTTTAAATATAGTATTGTGATTTTCACTCAAAATAATAGCGTTAACCTCTTGTGATAATTCCTTAGAAACACTTTTGTTAGCTTCTACAACAATTGTCCAGTCATGTGTTGTTTTTAAACGTGTTTCCTGAATTAAGGTGTCAATATCAACAGCTTCAGATTCCAAAAACTGAATAGGCTTAGCGTGTTTTAGTTCTGAAACGACTTCAGCATCCATTTTGCCAACAATAATCACTTCGTCTACGAATGTAAGACTGGCCAGGCAATCTTTTATAGCGTCGTGGTCAAAAAATGAAATTACAATGGCACTAATCATAAAATAAAAAACTATTTAAAAATAATGGTGTAGTCAGCGACAAAAGTAATAATTTTACAATGAATATAAGCTACTCAGACATGCCGCGTTTTCCGATTTTAATGTATCATAATATTTGTGAACAATCGTCACAGGAAAAGGGACTGACTATTTCTTATGATAAATTGGAAGCACAATTTCAGTATTTAGTGTCTCAGGGCTACACAAGTTTACATTTTGGAGACATTCAAAAATTAAAAAACACCGATGATTACCCCAAAAAACCTATCATCATTACATTTGATGATGTGTATTTAAGTCAATATGAACTCGCGTATCCTCTTCTTAAAAAATACAATTTAAAAGCCTGTTTCTATGCGCCGTTTTCCTATGTTGGTGGATTTGATATATGGAATGACGGTACCGAAACTCTAATGTCAGTCGCTCAACTAAAGGCTTTAGATCCAGATGTGGTAGAGCTTGGGTTACATTCTTTTGAGCACCGTCCCTACAGTTCTTTATCTATAAATATGATACAAGAAGATTTTAAAAATTGTCATGAATTTATTGCCAAACACGACTTGAATGTGTGTAATGTTTTGGCATATCCCTATGGAGATTTCCCTCGAAAAGAACCTTCTAAATCTGAATTCTTTAATGAATTAGTGCGCCAAAAAATTGCCTATGGATTACGTATTGGTAACCGATTAAATCATATTCCAATTAAAAATAATTACGAATTGAACCGGCTGGATATTAAGGGCGAAGACAGCTTATTTTTATTCAAACTCAACTTGAAATGGGGGAAACGCTTCTTATTTTAAGCCTTTTTTAAGTAACATTTGCTTTGCATAACGTGAAAAAACGCCGTAGGCATTAACTCCAGCAATTGCCAATGCAGGAACCCCGTCTCTAAACCCTCTTCTTAAAAAGAAGCTGTGAAAAAATCGATAAAAGGGTTTGAAAATTAATTGAAAAAGTGTCGAGCTTTTTCCTTTTTGTAAGCGTTGTTCGGCTTGAAACCACGCATAACGATCTTTCTTTGTA
>Ga0209533_1000967_pt1 | contig 27128 bp, 25 predicted proteins | sample COG_04_FD_184748 | JGI IMG/M metagenome (GOLD analysis project Ga0209533, IMG submission 184748) | Pelagic Microbial community sample from North Sea - COGITO 998_met_04 (SPAdes) (version 2) | ecosystem: Environmental > Aquatic > Marine > Neritic zone/Coastal water | place: Helgoland, sampling...
GGCGAGTTTCTCTGCTTGCTTTACGTCTGGCGAATCTTCTAGGCCAATGCAAAAGGAATGAACCTTGGGATAGTCCGGCCGATGCGCCGCCGCTATTTTGCAGGCTATAGCGGTTACAATAGACGAGTCTAATCCTCCGGAAAGGAGAACGCCCCATGGTACATCGCCCATTAGACGTTTGGTAACTGCTTTGTACATTAGAAACTTTAAGGAATCTGTTTTTCCAGACTCGGGCAAAAACTTGTAGGGTGAGGTATACTTTTGCCAGACAGGAGTCTCGCCTATCACAAAGGACGCAACCGAACCCGTGGGCACCGCGCGGGCGGTTCCAGAAGTAATACACGTCAACAGAGAAGATACACATGACTCGGAATAGTACATGGGTGTCACGCCGATAGGATCCCGTCCCATGATGATTCTTTTGGTTTCTGGATGATATAGAAAGAAAGAGAAGACACCATCCATTTGTAAAAGTGCTAAAGGACCATCTGCCACAACTGCTTTCACTAGATGATGACAGTCTGTCTCGTTTTGCTCCGGACTCGCGTTGTAAATTTCACCGTTCATGGCTGCGATCCACCCATTGTAACGAATGGGCTGAGCACCGGCTTCGGGATGCACAATAGACAAACGTGTATGACCTATGTAGATATCGTCGTCCTCATAGAAGCCAGATTCATCTGGACCTCTGCGTTTCAAAGGTTCTAAACGAATGGTGCCCGAAGACTTTAATACAGCAAGAATACCACACATATAACTAAAAAAAAGATACGTTTATATAATCTTAACGGAATATTTTAGGATTTGTTTTTACGGATCGGCAACAATCCGCTGGCGCTTTCTAGGTTGATCAAATTCTTCGTCAGAGTTCGAATCTTCACCCGCTGCGCGCTTGCGCTTAGGAATAAGGTCTTCTGGATAGCTAATTTCGGGTCTGTCGTATTCTTCGGCGTCCACGACGGATTGGGTCATCTCTACGGGCGTGTAGCATGCTTTTCCGATTAAAGTAGACCATTTGCCGGCGACTTCTTTGTCGATATCTGTTTTAATGCTGTATCCGCCTCTGGTGCGAGTTTCTGCGGCCGCCGTGGACGTCCGCGTGATCCATCTGGACGTTTCTGAATTGGCCAATACGTTTTTGTAATTTAATTGTGGGCCACCGGCGACGCGTTCCATGACCCGAAACACATGAAAAGCTTTGTTGGACACTGGACAGGCGGTAAACATGCGTTTTTCGTCGGAATGGGCGTGCGTTTCCGATGACAATATCTGAAATACACTGTCCGACGAGTCCTCACGATGGGCCATTATATGGGAGACATGAATGAATACTCCTTCATGAGTGACCACGCAGGATTGTTTGATGTTTTTTTTCTTGGCGCGCGTATCTTCGACGGGAAATTGGTCTTCGGAAGTGGTGGAACCATCCATGACTGGCCTTGGTTTGTATTTGTGTGAACGAACAGAGTGTTTGGCCATATTGAGAATGAAATTTTCAATGTTGTTGGTCGATGTTCTTCCTTTTTCGAGTGGAATTCTGGAATTGATCTTTTTGCTGAGCTGTCGGAGTTTGGGCAGTTTGACATAATCAAAACAAGCTTCGTCGGAATTCGGGTCAGCAAACTTGGGAGACCGTTTCTCCATGTTGTAAATGGTGTTCAAGATCTTATGCTCAACCGGTGACCGAAATTGATCCGACAACAACGACAGTACAAAGATGACCATCTCTTCTGTCACGCGAAGATACGGCTCCAAATCAGGAAGACATTCCTCCGCAAAGGGTTTTCCATACCAGGCACCGCCTGGAAGATTACAGACGCGTTCAATTGCAGTCACAATCGCCATCAATCGTGAAAAGATCTTGACACGTTCCCAATCACGTGGACCAGGACTAATAATAGAATTTGAAGTCATTTTGGTCTTGAGACGAGGAACGAGAATATTGGAAGCCGTCATGTTCACATCTTTAATGACTTTGCACCAAATAGCTTTTTCGACGAGCATGACACGGTACTGCTCTTCTTTGGCTTCCAAAAAGATTCTTTTGCGAAGTGCTTTGTCAGCAGTAGACATCATCCGCTCTCCGTTCATACAGTCGTCGATATCACGACCTTTGCGCTGCTGCTGTTCAAAATTCCCCCAAAAGAAACGAGTTTTGAGAGCTTCTTCGACTTCGGACGGGGGGTCATTGGTGGCGCCCATCCAAACACCGACGCATTCAGACTTTGTAAGACGCGCCGACCGTTTTCCAGTAGCTTCGTCCGCACAAAAAACCTTAGCCGTCACGCGCTGAGAAGTAAGCTTTTCTTTAAACATGGCTTCTTGTGTTGAATCAGCATTTGGATTTTTGGCCGTTCGAAACATACCGGGAGGTGCTTCGTGACAAACAGTGGTCACATCATTACGATTACCATCCACGGCATCAGCCTTGCCCGTTTGATAGGTCAATACTTCAATGGTACCGGGGATCGATTCCTTTTCCATCATTAGAAACAAAAAGGACTTTGACGTTGCCCCCTCACCCGCTTGGAAACAGTTAAAATGTAGACCAAAGTCACGACGAAAGGAATCATAACGGGCGTGATGAATCAGAAACATCATACGATGTGCGGTGGAAATCAAATAATATTGTTCAAATCCTTCCATAAGTGCGATGTTACGATTGGCAAACACGGAAAGAGTTTCGTCGGTAATGGTATGCTTAACAATGGCCGCTTCGGGGTGATTTTCGCGCCAAGTAATCATTTTGGAGACGACATCTGAAATGCAGGCGTCAGGATCCAAACACTGAGTTTTCATAGCATGGACTGCCCATTCTTGAAATTCACGATAAGCAGTCGGGAACTCGTCCGTATGCTCCGTTTCGAGGACATCCTGTGCATATTTTGCCTTGGCCTGTACTGACAGAGATGCAAATGCAGAACGGTCGGTGAGTCCTTCGACACGGGCTCTTTCAATATCGGCAGGCGTACGAATGTCGTATTCGGTCTCACAATTTGGATCGTAATCGTCTTCCAACTCTTTTGCGGGAATGGCGCGCTGAACTTCCATCCAATGCTGATGATCTGGCAAATATTTACTGCAAAAGACCTTGGGGTGCAATTGCGATGGCGTCAACAGCATCACATGCTCTGCAGAGGGAAATTTTAGAAGTGTGACCGGCGCATTGCCGCCATCAGTGTAGGAATCCAGAGAGCTGAATGCGGGTTCGGCAGTATCCGGCACATGGTCCATCGCGCGAGCGATATTAAAGACTTTGTTAGGATTTGCAAAATTACCATCGTTATAAAGTGGCACTTTTGGGTTCAATAAGCGGTCCATTATGGACGTATACTCTTGAGAACCGGCATATCGATCACAAATCGTGCGAATATACATCTCAATGCCCGAAACGCGCATCCACTTTTGGTAGGGATGCAGACCCGACAAAGGGTCCACTTTGCGAGAATTCATCTTGCGGTTCATAGAGTCTTTATGGGTTTTCGAAGTTTCGTACAATAAACGGTTCAAAGCAGTGCCAAATTTGACATCCTTGTGCAATGAGACCGCATGAATACGATAACCCACTGCATTATCCTTCAGAGTTTGAGATGGGATCCACTCAAGCCAACATTTCATATAAGGATAAATGTCGATGTTTGCTATTTGGTCCTCTTCCAAATGGGCCGTCTCGTACAACATTTGAAGAAATAACTGCAACGCGATTTCGTCATAGCGGGCCGAAGAATCAGCGTGCCGAACGTCAGAAAACGTTGACGCGGCTTGTCTGAACATGTTTCGAGGGATATGGAACACCGCATAGTCTTTAATATCTCCCTGAAAAAGATCTGACTTTGAAATAGTATGGGGATTTTTTCCCCATTGGGCAAGTGGTTCCATATGGGTCACCGACATCTTGCTTTATACAATATATTTATAGAATATAAAAAAAAAATACATATGTCATACAAATGTGATGAATCCAAAATTTAGTCAAATACGTTATTTACTATAAGGGTCAACTTTCAATATTCAAAATCGAATGGACTTTACTCTACCGGCTTTAACACAAGAAAGCTTCAGTCGATGGTATAACAAACAAGTCCCTAGAACCGATAACACAGACGAACGCATCGTTTATCCAGGTATCAAACTCAATTGTTCAACCAAATCCAGAGACCTGCGCTCCGCTATTCAACCATGTAATGTTTTTATTACCAGAGAGACCGGTACAAATACATATTATCACAAATTACTAGGTTCCAACAATCAATTCGTATCTTTACCCAAAAGATTATATTCACATTGCTTCAGAAACATAAACATACATAGCATACCCATCGACAACAGAATTACAGTCAGGCTCACTGAGAATACGTCTGTACCACTTCCGTATATACCCGACGATTTTGTACATCAAAAGAGATCCAAAAGGTCTGCAGGAACAAGAACAAGGTCTTCTAGAGAAACCAAGAGAGTCAAACGGGAACCAATGTCCCAAAAAAAATCACCCTATACGGGTTGGGTCACGCAAATACTTTCCCCCGCTACAGAAGTCGGCGCAGAAAACTCCATAGATTCATTCACGCTCCTGAGTTATATTCGCGGCGAACTCCGGAAAAACGACCAAAAATTGGATGGTCATATGCCAAATCCATTTGCAGGCCTAAGAACAATAGACAATATTAAAGATTCGACAGAAAAATTAGCGATGCTCACAGGCATCATACAGTTCCTACATCATTATTGTAGACATATCTAAAAAGAAATCACCAAAATTTTAGTCAATCACCAAATTTTTAGCAAATGAAAGACCAATTTTTTAGTCATCACCAAAATTTTAGTACTATACAATTCTACAATTCCAAGAACCAGATAATTTCAACGTTAATTCTTCAGTGTATAATTGACACCCCTTTACTGTCATTGGCCATTCAGACTTACAGTCAAACAGTGTTTGAGATAATTCTTGCAAACTCGTGTGAATTTGTCCGATCGTCGCGCCACTGGATTCACTGACCACCACTTGTTCAAAATGTCCCGACAGATCATTCTTTATCCATTTATGGGCTCGTATCACTTCTGAGAAATAGCTCGCGGGTTCTATGGGCAACTTCGGGGGGGTATGGAAGAATGTATGTACCAATTTTAGAGTAGATAGCCATAATGTTTTGGTAGAATATGATTTATAGAGCGACATTAAAAGATTGAGAAGCGATATAAATAGTCGTTGCCGCCAATTATAGAATGTTGAATGACATTGAAAAATATACTTCTAGGTTCAAACTAGGACTCATCAAACTCGGCCATCCGTTACCACCAGCTGGAAGCATGTTTAGTAATAAAATAAAGCAAATAGATTTAGATTTTAAACATATATATGGTGAAATAATAGGCAGGGTCGATGAAAAACCTTTGTTTGATTTGGCATCGGACGTTATCTTGACAACAACCGGTACATATTATCAAATTCAAAATCTAAAGGATCTATTAACAGCGATCAAAAGAGCATGTATGTATTTAGAGACTTATTGACACGTAAACTCGTTCAACCATTGCAGTCCGCCCGATGTCTGAGGTTCTTTCAAAACTTCTTGGGCAAATGCGGACAATGGTTCTCCTCTCTTTCGCGCGAGCATCCAATCCGCAACAAGCCATGTCGGAACGGGCCCATCAAAGCGTTCTATTCTATCTGCAGACGTCCTGACCACTCTACTATCTCCTTCAAAATAATATCCGCCGGTTGTAGGGAGCATATGAGGGCCAAATGTGTAGGACATACCATCTTTATGTTTTTTTGGTAGAGGGGGAGCAAGTGGCAACGAGAACATTTTTTGAATATAAATAGAGGTTGTATAAAATAAAATGCGTATTCTTTTCTTATTCTATTTTTGTGGAATGATCTTGCAGCGCGGCCATTCTTATAGCCATCAACATTGTACGGCCGATAACCACGAAGTCTGGCTATGTGATTATATGCGAAAACACAATAGGACATATTCCTCTTCGGCAGAAATGAACTTGAGACGTTCAAAGTTGCTAACATCGACCAAGACACATGGAAAGGTGACTTTCGGCCTAACTTCGCGTTCCGACAGATTTGTGCACGAATTGAAACGCAATGTACCTTTGATTTTATCGTCACATCGTAAAGTGACTCGTTCCTATGGAAATGTTCATAAACACAAACCCTCTCACAGTTTACCACCTATCGATTGGCGCAATCATAATGGAAACTCGTATGTGACTCCAGTAAAAGACCAGGGTGATTGTGGCGATTGTTTTGCGTTTGCTTCGGCGACTGTTCTAGAATATTGGTCGAAAAGGCATGGCCATCCAAAATCATTGTCCGTGCAAAAAATAATGGACTGTACATCGGGCCCGTCAAGACCAGACGTCGGATGTGATGGAGGACTCATGGAATACGTTTTCGAATACGCCAAAAATCATCCAATCGGTTTGGACGCACAATTCCCATACAAAGAAGCACAGGGAACTTGTCCACAACAATTTATCACCAATGTCAAAGTCAAACAATACAAAGTACTCATGCATGACGACAATCCCAAAACAGAACAACAGTTTGAAGCCATCCTCCATAAGTACGGACCCATTTCAATAGGAATTGATTCAACAACCATGGATAATTACAAAGACGGGATATTTACCGCTGATTTATGTTCCACGGATATTGATCACGCAGTCACTATTGTAGGATATACCCCAGATGCATGGATCATTAAAAATTCATGGGGACCATACTGGGGAAGAGACGGATATTTATATCTAGAGAGGGGTAAAAACGCATGCGGCGTGGCCGAATATGCGGTCTATGTGTCTTCCGCGGTTCCCGCACATGAAAGACAGACAACGAAATGGCATATGGAAGCCGTTTAATGCCATAAAACCCAAGCCATAAATATGGTCCATGTTGTAAGACCAATTGCAAATGCGATCACGTAACATTGTGTAGACCATCTTCCCCTTATTTGATGAATGGATTTTTTTAATTCCCTTCTATTCTCATCTAATTGTGAACGCATTTCTCTAAAATTTTCACTTGATTGTATCATTAATTCAGAATTCATTTGTATGACATGAGAAACTTTATCGTCTAAAGATTGGACACGTCCATCTAATTGTTGGACACCTTTCTCCAGCGTTTCCAAACGTATCCCCAATAATTTATCTGTTTCATTTGCCAACATTATGACCTATATAAAAACCCTCTTTATACTCAAATCGAATGTGGATAGGAGTTATTTTAGCAGTCCTCTTCATGAACGTGATCCTATTCATTTCTCATAAAGCAGGGCCAAAAGCCATGATACTGGCTTGGATACCCGGTAGAGTCATTGTTCTAGTCTTTAGACAAATGCACAAGACAGAATTCTTGGATTGGCTCAAAATAACATGGGCTTCCTCCATTATTTCTGTGTCATTTCTAGCCGTTTTTCATTACTCGCTGAGATACATAGCGCATAAAGGAAGAATACCCAGATTTTCATGCGCTCATAAAGAATGGTTCTTCACCTGGATACTAGCTTTGTCAACCGCTGCCATGGCCGCCGCCGCGTGTTTATATGCCACAAACGACTATATATTATTCGCTTTGGGGGTTATGGCGGTATATATGAACGTGGTGAATGTCATGGATGCCCCCATCCATCTACAACGCAAAGAAATCAAACTTGGTATCAAATACATTATATCCGTCAATATTGCTATTATTATTGTTCTTGTCTTAATAGATCAACTAATTGAGAACGGCTATACAAAATGGGCAGGTCTCAGTGGTTCAATACCCCTTTTAGCTGCTGGAATATTAGCAGGTTCCTCTTGCGCCGAAACAGAAACGGCGATCGCAGATACATCCCAACACATATATCTTTTAGCATATCAAACATGGCCAGGGATGGCTGCCACAGGAATTCTATGGTGGGCAAATCCTTTAGGAGCTGTTCCGTCGACTATTATGGCCGGAATAGCATCCGCCACGGTTATAGGTATACAGTATGCAATGATTAAAACAAAACTATAATTTTTTTTATGAATGTATTAGTTTATGAATGTAATGTATTTTTATATAATTCAAGCCTCGATCTTAGAGCGCTTGCTTTCAGGTTCGTCCCCAGCGTCACGAGCACGCTTCAAAGAGTAAAGAATGCCTCCCTCGTTGGAGGTACGCTCAGGATTAGAATCCACACGGATACCATGCTCCAAAGAGACGTCAAACTTGAGCCCAAATTTACCATCGGCCATGAAATAGACAGACGGAGAAAGGACTGGGGCAATCTTGGCTCCACGGGCAATTTCAACGTCCGTAGGCGCACCATCCGCATCTGTGAGTGGGATATTGTTCTGTTGCTTGTTCTCACCATACGAAAAGACGCGCTGGCTAAATCGGAGCTGGCGGTAATCATCCTCGTCACGTTTGTTGATCGGAGAATTGAAAGCATCCTTGATGACCGTTTTGAAACAATGCTCAAAGGTTTCGCCGGTCTCATCGGCCATTTCCTGAGCTTCCTCCTTGCTATCAGCCTTCAATTTGGTCAAAAGACCGTCATCCGCAATGCAAAAGTCAACCACGTCATCAGAAAGCTTCTGAGCATAATTGAAAAAGGACACGGAATTCGGAGCGTCAATATCCTCTTTGGTAGTGCCAGAATACTTGGCATTGTCTTCGGTGACGCCAGCAATCTTTCCGAGCGTTCCAACGCCACCAAGATCGCTGAAAACAACCTCCGTTGCAACTGGGCGGAAAATAAAACGACGATTCTCGGCGTCATTGATGTTCAAATAAATCTTGCCTTCCTTACCCTCAGACACAGACATCTGATAAGGGCGCTCAGGAGTCTCAATGGCCTCCAATGGAGCAGAAGCACGTCCCTTGCCAGTGGAAAGGACGACAATATCGGGAATAAGCGTGTAAGTAAGTCCATACTTGTCCTTGGCCATAATAAATGGGCGGATCTGAAATGGCAAACAAAGGAGCGCTCCATTGCGAATGGTAGGCGTCTCCTCCATGCAATCATACTGATTACCAGACTCTTGGACGTAACGAACGCGACGGGGCTCGCCACTCTTGCTGTAAGCGCCGCATTTGACCACGATCTGTTCCTCGCCCTCGCGGTTCTTCAATGGTACCATAGCATTCTCCTTAAACTTTTTGCGAGCCATGGCTTCGCACTCTTCAGGAGTCTTTTTCTTGCCATAACGCTTCGTCACCTTGCTGCGAATAGCCGTGGCCGCTCCAGCAGGATCTGCGTCGAACATTTGGTCGAGAATGCCGGAATTGAACGCAGCAAGCCATTCAAAGAAATCCTCGCGCTCAGACTTAAAATGCTCGTCCTCACCAACCTTCAAAAGATTGCTGATCAATTTCGAAGTCTGCTGAGTCTTACTAAATTTACCACCAAAATTGCCACCCTCGCCCAAATGCGGGAATAGCGCGTTCATTGGTGGTGTCATCACCTTGAAACCGTATCCGGCATCATTCTGGACGTCATAATAGGTCTCTTGCTTGCCGGTCGATGGGTTTTGCTTTTGTTGGGAAGTAAATTTTCCCTCGGATTGTTTGCGAAAGTTGAGCATGTTGAATTTGGTCATTGGGTAGGAACTTGTCATCTTTTTTTTTTGACCTTATATCACCATGACTATAAAAAAATAACATATTCTTTATTTTTATTATTTATCCGTTTATGAACATTTTACCAAAATTTTAGCAAATAAAAGACCAAAATTTTGGTCGTTGTCAATATTTAAGACAATATTTTCAAAAGGAATGGGCCTAGATCGATGGTGGAAATCGAGAAACACATGTCCGAAATACATACTTAATTGTACATGCGACGATGAAAGTTCGGCGAATTCCTTGTTAGATTTGTGGAGTTTCGCCCATTTCTTTTGGGGGATAGTCTATAGCATCCCCGTTTTATTCCTAGATTCTTATATTGTGTCTTTTCTGATTACTCTTGGCCTGGCATGTGGGTATGAATTGTTTGAGAATACGGTCGCCGGTAGAAAGCTGTCTGCATGGTTGTGTTGTTCAAAGTTTTATGAGGGAGATCATTTTTGGAATTCTGTCGCGGATGTGATTTGTTGTTTGTGGGGTTGGTTGTTGATGGTGTATGTTCGAATGATGATTGGCTAAAATATTAACATTCTGGCTCTGAAAAATCAACAACCAACATTTTGGCGAATGATTTGTCGTGACCAATTTTGTGGTCAGAGATATGGCAGTATAAATATCAACGAATCTTTGAAAATGTCACTTTTGAAACAACCAGAGTCAAAGGGAAAAACACACGAGGATGCCTTTCCCACTCAACAGTCAGCAAGACTTTTTGCTCTTTATGAAATAACCGACCTCCAAGAATCCGCATACTATGGATATTTACATGTTAAACGCCGCCATGAGCCATCGGTACGCAAGTATCATGTGTTTAGCAATAAAGTGAGACGTCTTAAGAGTATTGGAATTCAATTATTAACGGAAGAAAAAGTTGCAAAATGGATGAAACCGCACATTTATCCTACTGAGAAGCAAGTTCCGTTCCAGCCCACTCCTGTTCAGAGCCAACTTCACACACCTGGTTTCAGTTCTGATCAGATATTTGAAGATATTTTGGAGCGTTTGACGACAGAAGACGAAGAATATTGTAAGAGATGGGAAAAAACATTTATAATGGAACCAAAATCCAAGTTTGCATTGGTTATTATGACTTTGGTATACATGCATCTCATTACAACGCGCGAACATCGAAAGTTAACTGTTCTCTGGGATAGTCATGATAGTACAGTCCGTGCTGTATTTGATCTGTATGAAGAGGATAAGGACATTACTGAATTGGTGGACTCATTGAAAAGATTGACAAAGAGTACAAAAGAACGAACCCTAAGACGACCAACAATCAATATACTACTCGATAAAAACACACAATCCATAGAATCTACAGTCTTTGCCAAAAAGATAGCACGGAAAATCAAAAAGAAGGCCAACATCAAGAAGAAGGACAAACAAATCGAAGCAGGAGACAGAGTAAAATGGAAAAGTCCTCGCCACCCTAGAGAAAGAATCGGCACGGTTCTAAAAATAACAAAAAACGGGAGATATACAATCAAATGGGACCATAACCGTGTAACACAGTCCACTGTAACGTCCAAATACCTACACAGGGTTTAATTACGCTTCGCTATCGGAATCGTCCGGCCAATACTTGTAGAGAATCGAAGAGGCCACAACCATAGCTATTACAGAAAAAGAAGACCAAACATGAAGACCGACCATTTTATTATTTTATTATTACTTATATAGATCACCAAAAATTTGGTCATTGTTCACCAAAAATTTGGTCATTAGTGAGACCTGGACTGAGATATTGATATGCTTCTTCCCTTCGACCATGTGACCATACAAGATTACGAGTTTGTACTACATTACAAGCACGAAGGAGCTCCAATGTTTGACGAAAACGCCGCGGGATGGCACGCCATTGACACTTATGGCAACGACGTCGGTATCAGAGAAAAGGATCTAAAAAAAATAGAACCATTCGTGTTCAAAGGACTAACAAGGTTTGAAGAACCAACATTCTTCAAAGTTATCGACGAACGATGGCAAAGGATTAAATCAGAACAAATGCTCGGCGATATAAACTCAGGCTGCTTGAGCGGTGAATTCACGTCAAAAGACGGACAATTGAACACGTGGGATATAAAAACAATGACTGTAGTAGATAATGAAGATATTTACACATTAAAAATTCTCACAAGAGGAGGGTGGTGGTTATAACTATTTTAAATACAAACATATTCTTCTACGTGCAAATTCAGCGTCTACGCCAGTCCTTTTCCAGAAAATAAATGAAAACAAGTTGAAACGCTGGTGGTCTTTGATCCGACGCAACGATAAATTTACGAGAACAGTTTTTCGCCTAATTTCTTGGTAAAATGCAAGTTTTACCTCTTTTTTTGTTTGTTTATTCAGTCTACGGTGTTTTCTGAGCAATTCGGCGCCTCTGGGGTTCTCATACCATTGATGGTAAAGCATCCAAAGTTCTTGTCTGTCATGTTCGGCGGATCGGTATGTATCCACAACGCGGTTCATGATTACTAAAATTTTGGTAAAAGATAAAGACCAAAATTTTGGTCATGTTTACTAAAATTTTGGTCATGTTTACTAAAATTTTGGTCAAAGATGCATCTTGGTCAACGTGTCTATGCTCAAACAGACGAAATCAATTTTCACAGATGGTACAAGTGCAAAATCACCGACATACGCCGCAAAAAGCGTTCTGCTGAACAGGGGAACGTTCTTTATTGTATTTTGGACGTTGTAACGTGCTGCAAGACACTTCCTTGGGAGTATGTGGTAGAATTTCAAGACGGTTCAACTTTGGCACTGCCCCGCGAACGCATACAAGAAAAATTATAAACTCATGCTGAATTGGTCTTGGGAGCCATTCGAGCCCTGTGATTGCATTGAATTTGCTCTTTCTTTTCGAATGGTGATGCCTCCGGTCTCTATAACTGTCAGTAGTTTTCTATTCTCAAGGCTTGTCCGCTCGAGAGCATCTTCCAAAAATCGAATCCTTTGATCTTGTTTTGCAATCTTTTGTTCAAGTTTGTAAACCCATATAGGTTTTTTAGGTGTTAATACTTCACGCTGTAATGGAGACGACATTGTAGATTTAAACGACATGTATAAATATGGTGTATCCGTCATTTTTAGGATTCTTCTGTAAATGTAGTGTGTATGTTTCCGTGTTCTTCTATCATCTGAAAGGATGTTCTAAAGTGTGGCCCCCAGCGAGGGTGGTCAAAATCGGGACGTCTCTGCGCCACGATCTTGCCTATACCACTTTGGATGATGGCGCGCGTGCAGTCAACGCATGACCACCAATTAATAAACATCGTAGTGCCTTGTAGAGATATACCTTCTTTGGCGGCAGCATAAATAGCATTACGTTCGGCGTGTTCGATCCAAAAGTATTTTTCAGGCTTTTCTAGACGCGTTTCGGTGATGCCACACCCCTCTGGGAATTTGTTTGTCCCTTTTGCGACGACGGAGCCATCCTCGTTGATAATGACAAAGACGACTTTTCTATGGGGGTCGTCGGAACCTGCGGCGACTGGGGCACAAAGACGAAACATAATTATTATTTTTTTACTGTCGTAAATACTACATGATGTTCAGGACATGAATGTGCCGGACTCTGAAGAAACAATGACCAAAATTTTGGTAAACAATGACCAATTTTTTGGTCACGACAAATGAAAGACCAATTTTTTGGCAAATGAAAGACCAATTTTTTGGCAAATGAAAGACCAATTTTTTGGCAAATGAAAGTTCAGGTCTCTGAAAAAGTTTAAGACTTCCAAGATCATTGACCAATTTTTTGGCAAATGATGACCAATTTTTTGGCAAATGATGACCAATTTTTTGGTCACGACAAATGAAAGACCAATTTTTTGGTCACGACAAACAAAGTTCAGGTCTCTGAAAAAGTTTAAGACTTTCAAGATCATTGACCAATTTTTTGGTAAAGTTTAAGGTTCTATGTTCTGAAATTTACATGATATATCTGAATGTTTCTATAAAAAATGATTCAGAGTCTTTTGGCGCGGTTTGTATTTGAAAGACTCTGATCGGATCTGCTTGTGTAATACTGCATACAGTGAGCGCGTCATTTTGCGACGTGATGTCCATACCAACGGAATAGGCCATGTCTGTCAATTCTTTTTTGGTAATTGGTATTTTATCTAGTATGAGTGGTGCAAATAATCCCCTGGTCTCTCTAACAAATGGATATCTTCTTGTTTTGGATGTGAGCTGGGTCCAATCTACGGTTTCGCCTGGTTTGGCTAATTCCAACGGGTCTGGATCCACCTTTTTTCTATCAGAATCTTGTAATTTCCGCTTTTGTGTTTGTTTTTTCTTCTTTCCTGAGTATTTTTCGAGCATTTTGCGCACTTCTTCTCTCTGTTCATCTGACAATTCCAAGTTTTGACCTTTTTCTGACATTTTCTTACAATGTTTATGAATTGGTTATATAGTTTCCATGAATAAGTTCGAGTGCATTTGTCCGATGTTCCTTTTATTTTTTTTATACTATAAAGAGTGAGGTACGTGGGATAATAATGTCTGCTATCAAACGTAAGAATTCCGAACCCAAGGTTGTTGAGCAATTGGCAATGCCGGAAAACTATCAACCAAAACATCCTATGATGGCGTTCCAAGGAGTGGCACCCGCTCCGGTCGCAGATCATTTGGACGAATACCGTGAGGTGCGTCCTTTCGAAGATTCCGAAGGCCTGATCAGCGGTCTTAAAAGTATTGGCAAAAGTATCAGAGGTGCCGCGAGCACAGTGGGAAAACTCGCATCTGGAGCCGTCAAGGGTGTAAAAGCGGCCCGCAAAAAAATGAAAGAGGATGCCAAAGACAAGGATAAGGAGGATAAGGAGGATAAGGAGGATAAGGATAAGGATAAGGAGGATAAGGATAAGGAGGATAATTAAGTAGGTATTTAAGTTTATTAATAATTTTTAAAAATGTCTGTAGAATTATGGGCCCCGCCCAACTTATCTAGAGGATGTGTACGTGCTAAGGTTGAAGAATGGCGGCGTAAGAATCCAAATACTCCTCCTTACGAACGTTTTTTGCAAGATTATATTTCAAGCCAATGGCCTGTGTTATGGCATTTAAAACGTAAATTTATTTTAGATTTGAATTCCGATGATTCTTCTGGTGAAAGTGAAGATCCGTCTGAAGATGTGTGTTCTATTTGTCGTTGTGTGTTGGGATTGGGTACGGAATCAATGACTTGTGGTCATCGTTTTCATACGATGTGTATTCATCGTTGGATGCAGAGAGCGGATACTTGTCCTGTTTGCCGAGCATCATTATAAAATTATACCGTATATAGGTCGCCAACATGTACATAAATAATGGCGCATACCCAAACTTTAATTGCAACTTTATCTCTCTTGATTTCTATTCTAATTGCGTTGGCCTTGAATGAATCTGTGTATTCGAACACGGATCTGAATGTCCCGTTGAATTTTGCTGCTTATCGTGGCAAATCTATAGTGCCTTTTGTGCAGCCTTTTGTTGTACAACCTTCGGATGCACCAGTAGCTAAACCTGTCCCTGAACAACCTATAGTGCCTGAACAACCTTCGGATGTTGTTTATAATCTTTCGGATGCACCAGTAGCTGAAGTTGCCCCTGACCAACAAAAGTTGCCGCCATCCAAACCACCCATGGATTGTCGTCTTGTGTGGGGCGGCCCAACTTCTAAATATTTCATGCGTTCTTACTTTAACGAAAACGACGATATTTCTCGTGAGTTTTTGTATGGTGGATTCTCTGCGCGTGGAGCTGCCATATCGGCCATTGTGTTAAGCATTGGTACGTTTGTCCTCGCGGTGACAGTCCCCGAATTGGATTTGGACATGGATGCTGGCAAATATGTGGGCAAATCTTGGTTTCACGAAGGAGACACTAAAAAGTTCGTGGCGGGTGTCTTTTACCGTCTTATGGTGGCGGGTATCGTCCTTTCGTTGGGCATATTGGGCGCCACTTCAGTTGGCGCTTTGTTCTTGCAGGGATTCGTGCCTTCTGCCGGTGTTGATTACGACGATACTGACGATTTTTCGTCCAGAGATGTCTCTGAATGCAAGGATATTGACGACAGTGTGGTGTATCGTTCGGATGCTTTGAAGGCCTCTGTGTTTTTATCAGGTGTGTCTGTGATAGCCGTTGGGTTTTTGGCGTATGCCGTGAAATACGATCGTAAAGCTTCTGAAAAAAAGTTGGAAGAGTAGACTTTTAATAAATATAGTATAAATAAGTTGATTTATTTTGAAAAGATGCCATACTTTGTGGGTAATGTATTACCGTCTTCTGACGCACCGGGTGAGAATGATCATACCTTTGATTTTACGAAAGAGGAATCGGTGAGAATGGATCTGAGTGACGTGCCGATCCGATTGGAGCATGAGGAGGGATTGGCGGTGGGACATGTGAAACGGGACTGGACGGATACGGATGGAAAAAAATGGATTTTGGGAGAGGTAAAAGAAGATACGTTAGAGGGCCGTTTTGCATCAAATGCGATACAGCCAAGTTCTTCGGGCCATACTCTTTACAAAGGTCTTTCCCTGCAACATGTGCATACTTCTTTTCGAGATGGTTCGACGTCGAAGCGCGCGATCGAGGTCTCTCTTTGTACCGAGCCCCGAAGACCCGGGTGTTCAGTGACGTCAGTGCAAGCAACAAAAAAAAAGGAGTATATAACACACCTTGCTTCTCGACAAAATATGTCTGCCGAACTTAATACTACATCTGCCCCAGAACAAAACACCGAAGTTGTTGAAGCGCCTGCGTCCGAGCCGGTCGCTGAGACTCCTGTTTCGGGAGCTGCTGCCGAGGAACCATCCAGGGTTGCCAATCAGGAAGAATTGATGAAACTTGTCATTGATCAAGAGTCTGAACTTTCTGGTACTAAATCCGCTCTGGAAACGGCCCATGCCGAACTTAAAAAGTTGCAGACCCAGTGGAAGGAGCGCGAGGACAATGAACGTCTCCACACCAAGAGCAAAGCCGAAGCCCTCTCAAAGGCTCTCGTCGATTCTTGGTCGGCCTCATTGCCAGCGGATATGATGACGGATGATAACAAAAAAGCTATTTACGCCCTTGCTCAGAATTTCCCAGAACAGTCTGTCAAAATGATGGAGATTGCCCACAAAGCGAGCAAGAAATACAAGTCTGATCTTCAGAGTTTGGAGCATATGCAAGCCGCCAAGCAAAAACGCCAACTCGAATCGCAGGTCATGAATATCGTCACAAAGAAACGCCGCGTGGCTCCCGCTGAACCGGACACCAGATCTGTTGTGCACGCCGCTTCCATCAAAAAGACCAATCCATTTTCCTTCGACGTCCACAAGACATCCACGTCAATGAATTCGGTCCGCGATCGCAACCCAGACCTTTTCAAGGCTCTCTCCGGATTTGGTTCCGGAAGCCTCAGAGATAGAATGGGCCAAATCGCCAATATTAATGGAAATTAAAAATAAATCTTATTTTAATTAACACATATGTGCTTATTTAATACCTCTTTTTATAAATTATCGTTTGTATTTGTATGATCGATCATGTCGAATTTAGTTGTTTGTCTCCCCAAAAAATCCGTGACATTTCTGTATGCGAAGTCGTCACAGATGAACTTTATGATGAGGGACGACCAAAGACCGGTGGTCTGAGAGATCCAAGATTTGGAGTTTCTTCGCGCAGAGGTATTTGTACTGCATGTCAACGTACATGGACACAATGCTCGGGACATTTTGGTCATTACGAACTACCATTTCCTATGTATCATATAGGATGGATCCCAGAAGTTCTATTTTGGCTTCGTAAAACGTGCATCCATTGTGGACACGTTTCGAACAAAAGACTCGGCAAAAAATGTCCAAAATGTAAAGAAAATACCGCGAAAATATCCAAACTAAATTCGACAACTCTCAAAATCACAGACAGTGCGGGCATTCGAGACCTATTTGCGCCTGAAGTCTTTGAAATTTTTCAAAAAATATCCGACGAAGATATTCAGGCGATACGCAAAGATCATTTTCATCCGTCATGGCTTTTACTCACTGTTTTGCCCATCCCACCAAATTGTGTTCGACCATCGCCTACCATGGACGGAGATGAAGTCCGAGGAGAAGACGACATCACAAGACGTCTTTTGTATATTCTCAGAGTATGCAAAGGATATAAAAATATTCAACACGAAAATTCCACAATCATTCAACACTATCAAAAAAAAGTACAGGACGCAGTACACATGTACATCGACCAGACGAGAATGTCATCTAAAAACAAAGGCACGCAAAAATGTATATCCGACAGACTCAGAGGGAAAACTGGACGTCTTAGAGGCACGCTCATGGGGAAAAGATGCAATTTTACGGCCAGAACGGTCGTATCGGGGGATGCAATGTTGGACATGCGCGATGTAGGCGTCCCACAAGAAGTGGCAGACAAATTGACCATTGTAGAGTCCGTAAACCGGCTCAACTATACAAAACTTCGAGAAATGGTCGCCAATCAAGACAAAAGGATCAAATACATTGTTCAAAAAGATGGCACCAGACTAGACATGGCCACTGTTCGAGGAAGAACAGACCTACAAGTCGGATGCTCCGTTGAAAGAACACTCAGAGACGGGGACCTCGTTCTATTCAATCGACAACCATCTTTGCACCGAATGTCGATCATGTGCCACAGAGCCAAAATTCTCAAAGGAAAGACGTTTAGGCTTAATTTGTCATGCACAACGCCATACAATGCCGATTTTGATGGCGATGAGATGAATTTACACGCTTTACAGACACATGAATCGCGTGCCGATGCCCAAGAACTGATGGCAGTTGCGAAAAATATTATTACACCCCAGGCCAATCGACCAGTGATGGGCATTGTTCAGGATTCGTTATTGTCTGCTTTTATGATGACATCCCAGGGCGTCACACTCGATAGAGCCGAAATGTCCAATGTCATGATGTGGATCGAGGGCGCGACCAAATTGCCAGAACCCAAAGTAATGACCCCGGAAGGACCAAGATGGTCGGGCCTGCAATGCATGTCCATGTTATTTCCAAAAGATTTTAACTGGTCAACCTACATCTTTCAAGGACAATTGCTCAAAGGACCCCTAGGAAAGAAAGCACTCGGAAGATCACACGGCTCTATCATACACAGACTTTACAATGATTATGGTCCCGATAGAACGTGTCAATTTATAAATGAATTGCAAAGAACCAATCATGTCTGGTTTTCGGGTCAAGGATTCTCCATAGGGATAGGCGATATGCGCATCTCAGAACAAACCGCGGCAAAAATTAGAGCCGAATGCGCCAACATTGATACAGCCGCCGATGAAATTAGACAATCGACCACAGACGAACCAGAATCCAAAATCAATAGAATGCTCAACCAAACCAGGGATTCCATGGGCCTCATCGCTCAAAACGCCATGTCAGACGATAACTGTCTAGGGCTCATGGTCAAATCAGGATCAAAAGGATCCATGGTCAATATCATGCAAATTGCAGCGTGCGTGGGACAACAAAACTGTTCTGGACAAAGAATGCAACCCACACTCAAAGGAAGAACCCTGCCAATGTTCGATTTCGATGATAATACAGCCAGATCAAGAGGATTTGTCAAACATTCGTACATTGATGGACTCACGCCAGATGAATATTGGCACCATACGGTCGGGGGAAGAGAGGGTCTCATAGATACAGCTGTCAAGACATCGATTACAGGATACATTCAACGAAGATTAGTCAAATCTCTCGAGTCTATCCATGTTGCAAACGACGGAACGGTTAGAGATGCTCAAAAGTCGGTCATTCAATTCAAATACGGCGAAGACGGACTCGATGGAATGTCACACGAAATGATGCACTGTCCCTTTGATGATATGGAGACTCTCAATGAACAATACGATGCGAAACAATGGCCAGAAGTTGTCGAAGCGTTCCAAATGTGGAAATGGAACCAAAAATTCAGACTAGGGGATAAATGGGCCATATCCGTGCCAGCGCAAAGAATCTTAGACAGATATAAAGACGGTGGTTCTTTATCGGCTGTTATGACCAGAAACATCATTCGCCCTCTTCTAGACGCCTGTGCCGAAGTCCCCCTTGCACACGCATATATACTAGCAACACTCGCTAGAAAAGATATAGCGTGTTCAAAACGAGCTCTACAGAAGATTATTGACATTTTACTCGAAAAATGGCATAAATCAGTAGTAGCACCCGGAGAAATGGTCGGAACCATAGCCGCCCAATCAGTTGGAGAGCCGACCACTCAGATGTCAGCTGCATATGATCAACAAGTCGTTGTTGATATAAACGGAACAGTTAAACGAATGCAAATAGGGCTTCTTGTCGATAACATACTCAACAATACTTCGCGCGAATCGCAAGAGATGGTTGTGACACATCTAAAATGTGTGGGCGTAACACCAACAGAGACCGTGGCGTGGACAAATATTACACACGTGTCTCGTCACCCAGCCAATGGTATCATGCTTCGTGTAAATACGAAACATAACCGTTCGTTATCAATGACAGCATCGCATAGTTTTTTAGTACGGCGAGATAATCGTGTCACGGCAATGCCGGGACACAAGTTAATCGTTGGTGATGCGCTTCCAGTTGTGAAAAATTTGCCAAAAGCAGTGACCGAAAAGACGACACTCTTTCCATTAAATGCAATTGCCGGACATTTCATTGGTGCTGTCTTGGCAGAAGGGTTTGTAAACAAATATACAATCTCATTTTGTGGTCGGGAACACGACTGGGTGAAAAAAATTGCAAAACCATTTGCTCATTTACTTGGATTAGACGCTCATATAAAACGCAAAGCACCGTCGGTGCATACTTTGGGAACGGAGGATATGACTACTGCAAATATTCATTCAAAGGAGATCGCCAAGTATTTCGCCGAACAGTTCGGGAAAACATCACATCATAAAACTATACCAGGTTGGTGCTTACAAGCACCAGATATCTTTGTATCTGCTCTATTACAAAGCTATTTCGATGGAGATGGAAACATCTCTTGTGAACCCGGGCATTACGCGATACGTTGTCATTCTGTATCAAAAACACTCATTGAAATGATTTCACTATGCTTGGCACGTTTTGGCATGCCCCTTTATATAAATAAAAGCAAATATAAGACACCTGATGGAAAAAGAGGTATTTTGTGGGAAGGATGCATCCCGGCTGTCTTTGCAAAACGTTTTCGCGATTCAGTTGGATTTTCCTTACCTGAAAAAAAGAAAAGACTTGAAAAAATGTACGTTATGAAATTTAAAAAGGGGTTCCAAGCCAGGGTTCCTGGCATGTCCGGTGTTCTCTCTGCATTACGCCAATACACGTCAGACAAAGACACGCGAAAAGAAATCAATCGCATAATAAAAAGAGGAAATGGAATTACTATTCAAATGTTACACACATTGATAGGCCATGCAAAACAAAACAACGTGCCATCTACTGTATTGTCAGAACTAAAACAGGCCGTTAACGCCGATGTGTGGTGGGATAAAATCGAAACAATTGAACAATATGAAACCGACGAATTAGTGTATGATTTCACAGTGAATGAAAAATTACAATCTTTCATGCTTGGAAACGGTTGTTTTGTCCACAATACGCTCAACACCTTCCATAATGCCGGCAATTCGGCCAAAAATGTCACTCTCGGTGTCCCAAGATTCGAAGAACTGATCAATGCCTCCTCGAAAATAAAAACACCATCTCTGACCATTTTTACCGGCGAAGAGACAGGACTAAGGCCCGAAAAAGCGTGGAAACTGAAGACAGAACTCGAAAGAACACAACTTAAAGATCTAGTCCTCACACAAACATACAATGTTCAAGAATGGCCCGAATTAAAGTCATATCTAGAATGCCCAGACAATCAAAAATGGACCTACAACAAAAAACCGAAAAGAATTTTACACTGTATTCTCGACAGGAAAAAAATGGTACAAACAGGACTAGACATTTATGAGATCATTCACATACTAAGGTCGAAACCATACCACAAACACATGATATTTGCATACAGTGACAACCCCATAGAAGATCCACACATATTTGCCAAAGCAAAAAAATCGCAAAAATTCTTCCAATACACCAAACAAATATTAGAGACCTGTGTAAAGGGATCAGAACATATACCAAACGTCTCCATAAGAATAGAAGGATCACAATTCGTCATTGACACCGAAGGAATAGACCTAAATCATATCAAAGGGATCACATCCATGAACCAAAAAACAGTTCAATGCAATGATATCTTTGCCATTCAAAAAGTATACGGAATAGAAGCCGCAAGAGCAACCATACTCAAAGAAATGCATCAAGTACTATACGCATACGGAATTTACGTCAATCACAGACATCTCATGACTATCGTTGACTGGATGACATTCGGTGGTAAAATCACCGCCCTTACAAGACATGGCGTCAAAAAAAGAATGCAAACAACAGCGCCACTCAAAAGAGCCACATTCGAACAACCGGTAGAAATATTTCACCAAGCCGCAGTGAAAGGACTCCATGACCATATAGAAGGAATATCCGAACAACTTTTAATGGGTAAAGAACCAATGTGCGGTTCAAGATTTAACGAAGTGGTTACAGAATCAGACTACAAAACTCAGTGGGACCAAGAAGATTGGCAACCTCCAGAAGAAATAGAAGAAGACTTATTCGGAGAATGGGGTGCAGATACATGGAGACCAGAGCCGATGGATCTGGACGAAATGCCAGATAGTTCCTGGGATGCTCATACAACATTTGCAGATACAAAACAACCGGACCCAATCTTGCAACAACCGGCATTGCAACAACCAGCGCCGGCATGGCAACAACAACAACAACCGGCATGGCAACAACAACAACAACCGGCATGGCAACAACCACAACAACCGGCATGGCAACAACCACAACAACCGGCATGGCAACAGCAGCAATCCAAAAAATCACCAGCGTATTCACCTGCAAGTCCTGCGTATTCGCCTGCAAGTCCCGCGTATTCACCCAAAAACGGCGGTGCGGATTCACCTGCAAGTCCCGCGTATTCGCCTACAAGTCCTGCGTATTCGCCTGCAAGTCCCGCATATTCACCCAAAAACGACGGTGCGTATTCACCTACAAGTCCCGCGTATTCGCCTACAAGTCCCGCGTATTCGCCCAAAAACGGCGGTGCGTATTCACCTGCAAGTCCCGCGTATTCGCCTACAAGTCCTGCGTATTCGCCCAAAATCGACGGGAACAAATATAGTCCAGGAAGTTCTGTTGGTGCCAGTCCAAATAAGCGGCAAAAAAAATAGTGTATTCAACAAAAAAAACTATAAAGCTATAATATATTTTTTAAAAATGAAACAAGTCCAGATGTGTGATAGCGCAACCCGTATCTGGTGTTGTCGTATTAGTTTGGTCTTTGTAATTTCTGCCGTTTTGTTATCTATGATGTTTCAAATATGGTCTTATTACTTTTCTTTAGTGCGCGAAATGGATCAGTTATCATCTTTAAACCCACAATTGGGTTCAATAGTGTCTGTATGCAATGGTAGTTTGTTTCATTGGAACATCGAGTGTGAATCATCGTCGAGTTTTTGGAATTGTACTGTTCCTTCGCCCGAGAAGAATATGTATTTGGATTCGACCTGTGCGTCTAGTGAGTTGACAGAATTATCTTTTGAAGAGTGTTGTCGTATAATGATTTGGATTTTACCTTGGTAACCGTTTATAATATTTAGTCTCGAATATAATTAAAAAATGAAGCACGAGTTAGTCGGTAAAGAATTATTATTATTATTATTATTAATTTCTATCGTTATTGGCTTTCCACGTATAAAACAATTGAATTTTATACCGCCTTCAGTGTTTGCTGTTGTTTTGGGTATGTTTGTGTCGTTGTGTGGCGGTACGTCTATATCTTTTGCGTCTGAAGTGTTTTTATTTTTGGGATTGCCTCCAATTTTGTTCCATTCGTCTTTAAAGTTTAAGATGGATTCTTTGCGACGTACTTGGTTATCTTCTGCGCTGTTTTCGTGGGTGGGTACGATCGGTTCTGTTTTTTTAATTGCTTGGGGTATCATGGTGTGGACATCTGGTACGCGAATAGAGATGAGTCCTGTGGATGCTTTATTATTTGCGTCTATTTTGGCGCCCACTGATACTGTTGCCACAATTTCTCTGTCAACTGCGATTCGCTCCGATTGTGGCGAGAGTGCTATTCTCGAGGTGTTGGAGAATGAATCGGTGATGAATGACGCCATATCTGTGGTATTGGTTCGTTTATTTGCATCTATGAACGAATCTCACCAGCAATTGGATCGTTGGGTTCCTATGGAAGTGGTGGGTTTATCTGTGTTATATTCGTGTATGGCTATTCTGTGGGGATATTTTATATCGTTATTGATGAATCGTTTTGAGGTGAAAGATATGACAGTCCATTATGTGGTTGCATTGATCGTATATGCAACTTGCGAATGTGTGGACGTTTCGGGCATTTTAGGGTTATTTGTGTATGGTTCGTTGGTGAATGTTCCCCAGAACGTTTCTGAATCGATTGGTTCTTTGTCATTGATTATTGAATCTTCGGTGTATTTGATGTTGGGGTTGGCGCTGCATACCTATGATATGACTCTGTTTGGGTTATCGTTGTTGGTATTGTTGAGTTGTATAGTGGCGAGGGTTGTAATGGTGTTTTTTCTGGGTGTTTTATTGCGCTTATGTGGTCGTAAGTGGTGGACTATTCGGTCCTTAATGTTTTTTTCATTGTGTGGTGTGCGTGGCGCCATTTCATTTGCGCTCTGTCAGGGTATTAACGACACATTTATAAAATCAACGACATTTGTGGTGATTGTGACAACGATTGTGGTGATGGGTTCGTTACAGAAATGTATGTTTCGATTGTTTTTGGCGGCACCGACCGGTCGCCAATTGTCTATATAAATAGATTACAAAAGACTAGGAAAATGTCTTTTGATTCGTTGTCCACACTAATGTCTACCATTTGGTATTCATTGGATGATATATTTGTCTGTGTGGGTGTGTTTCTGGCCGCAAACGTCGTCGCACATTCTACAGAATGGTGTTTGTGCAATTACTTTAAGTCTAGTAAGTATACGGCCCAAACGATCCACTTTGCTTTTTTATTTGCGGTTGGAATCTTTCTTATTGGACATTTGATCGGCGAATCTGTCTCAACTTCTTTGTTTAGTGGATTTTTTATCGGATTTGGGTATGCCTTGCAGCCCTATATTGTTTCTTTGTTGGCTGGGGCAACATTTCACACCGGTTCTATGTTTTCTAGACATGGAAAAAAGGTGATGTTTCAGGTGCAAGGAGAAGAGTATGAGTTGGATCATGTCGGACTATTGCACGTGTGTGGTACGAATACAGAGGGTTGGGAAACTTATTTTCCGAATTCGATGTTGGCATCTACACCTATATCTATTAAACGCGTGAAAATAAATTAATTTTTTTATAATTCAAATTTTGTCATATTTATATTTGTCATATTTACTACTTTCCATACAGAATCAGAAAAAGACGCTTGCCATTCAGGCAGGCGGTGTAATTGTGTTACGATCCATACCAATGACCACAGATAAACAGTTGTGAGGAACTTACAGGACCATAGACATATATCCTTTATATTTTTAAAGACATAGTGTACGATAATAAATATAGTAATAAATAAAAGTGCGAATAAAATTTCGTTAAGGAACATTTTCTTCTTGTTGTAATGGATCATACTTTATAGTTTTTTGTGAAAATCCAACCACGAAATCAATGATAATAATAATGACAGCTAGAAATTCGACAATAAATATGGTGTCTTGCCATACAGAAGATGTGATGGTTTCGTTTCTAGCTAATATGGACCCGATCAGTAGAATGGATATGAGAACAAAACAACTGACTACTCGAAACACATGTTTGCATCGGGCAGTTCCGGAAGATTGCACCTTAAAGATATGCCATAGATAATAGCAATGACTTGCAAATGAGATACTGACCGCAATAATATATACCATTTGGGCGTTATCGCTTTGTTGATTAAATGCTGCGCATAGAGCTAGGATCATTAACATGATCCATATATACCAATGTAGTCCTGCTTCTGTAACGTGTTCTGCATGCGAAGTGATGCACCAAACTGTGGCGGCAATGACAGACATGATCGAAATGTGAATGTTAAATGCAATCTCGTCTATCATGTTGTAAATATGTAGGAGGAGGCCTATAGAGACAACGATGGACCAAGATAGGGACAATAGTATAGACTTTGTATTCCTGACATCCTTTGAATAGAGCGCGATCAATATAACATTCGCCAATAAATTAATAGACACGGGCAAAGCACGCCAAAACGCGTCCGATTCAATATACGTTAACCACGAATATGTAAAGACAGATGCCCATAAAAATAAACTCCAAAATAATGAACGGAGTTGGTACATGTTTTATATACAAGACTGATTTAAATAGACGATATTTATAAATACATATTTGGTGGAGGCATTGGTTTTTTAAACACTTGAGCATGTCCTACAAAAGTCTTCAATCCCTCTTCCAAATCCGCCAATATTAATTCTGAATTTGATTTTTCCGGAAATTGGCGCACAATCGCCGCCTGTTTGCTATGGAATATAAGTTGTTTGGTGGAACCGCCACCATGCGTCAATTTCGCAAAATTTCGACTAAAAAAATCCTGAATATCCTTATTTTCCGCTTTTGCGCATTTCCAACGACTTTCTTTCAACTGTTTCGTAAATATATGTTCAATCATAGTGGCGGGAGGGGTTTTAAATCTATATACATACCCAAATCTCCGCTCAAGTCCGGCATTGGCCTCGAATAGTTGTTTCATATCGTTCTCATATCCTGCCATTATAAAAATGACCTGTTTGTCGAGATTCGACATGGCCTCTACAATCTCTGTCAAGACCTCACGACCATACATATCATCGCCATCCTTCGCGGAGATAAGAGAATAGGCCTCGTCGATAAAGATCACGCCGCCTTTGCAATCCTGAATCAATTTCTTTGCCTTCTGAACGGAATGACCTTGATATTTACCCACCCAATCCGAACGTTTTGTAATACGGAAACGACGCTTGTCAATAATACCAAGAGCGTCCCAAACATCCACCATCAAACTGGCAAAGGTAGTTTTACCAGTCCCAGGCTTGCCAAGAAGAAGAGTATGTACAAAATGACCTTGTAAAAGCTTTAAACGTTCGCGACACTTGGCTACATAGGGAGGATCTTCATATTCGTCTTCAGAATCAGAAGAGTCTTCCTGACCTTGCATATGCGTCAACAATGCCAATAGAGCGGATTTCGCGTCCTCGCCGGGTTCATAATCCTCATCCTCCTCGTCGGATGTACTGGATAGTATCCGACGACGTGTACGTCGCTTATTTGTCGTTTTACGGCGGCGCTTGGAACGTCTCAATGGTTTCTTTTCAGCGCACTGTGAAATGAAAAACAAGACCATTTTGGCCACCGTTTCTTTTATTTCCTCATGCCCTACAAATTCG
>Ga0209533_1000970_pt1 | contig 27075 bp, 22 predicted proteins | sample COG_04_FD_184748 | JGI IMG/M metagenome (GOLD analysis project Ga0209533, IMG submission 184748) | Pelagic Microbial community sample from North Sea - COGITO 998_met_04 (SPAdes) (version 2) | ecosystem: Environmental > Aquatic > Marine > Neritic zone/Coastal water | place: Helgoland, sampling...
TGCACAGGCGTTGAAATGTTCCGCAAGCTACTTGATCGCGGTGAAGCAGGCGACAACATTGGTGCACTTCTTCGTGGTGTTGACCGTGAAGCGGTTGAGCGTGGCCAGGTGCTTTGCGCGCCTAAGTCCGTGAACCCACACACAAAGTTCGAAGCAGAAGCATACATTCTGACCAAGGAAGAGGGTGGCCGTCACACGCCGTTCTTCGCCAACTACCGCCCTCAGTTCTACTTCCGTACGACGGACGTAACGGGCACGGTTGAGCTTCCTGAGGGCACAGAAATGGTGATGCCGGGCGACAACCTGAAGTTCAACGTTGAGCTGATCGCACCAATCGCGATGGAGCAGGGCCTGCGCTTCGCGATCCGCGAAGGCGGCCGTACGGTTGGCGCGGGTGTTGTGTCCAACATCACGGCGTAAGCTGAGTGCATATGGTGCGTGATATCACACACCTCGCCTAAGACATTAAGAGTGGCATCCAGAAGAATCTGGGTGCCGTTTTTGCATTCCCACTCATCGCTTTTTCAGATGTTTTCTGAAAGATTGAGAACGTCTCTAAAGCCAACTACACGTGCCGGAACATCAGTGTTCCAAACACGGTGATACGATGAGCGGCACTCAGCGCCATCAGATTCCCAATGGTGTTCAATTCATCACCGCCTCGGCCAATCATCGCTATGATGGCATTTCCAGCTATCTTTTTGCGATCTTTGGCGGTGGCCTCAAAGACGGACGCCCGTCTCTACCAACATCTGGCCCTGATACGACAATCGGCAACGACTGCTGGATACGGACGGACGCAACCTTGCTATCGGGCACGAACTTAGGAAATGGGGTCATCGTTGGCGCAGGGGCGGTGGTGTCTGGTTCTATTCCCGATTACGCAATTGTCGTCAGCAATCCTGCCCGAGTGGTTAAGATGCGGTTTGATCAAGCCGAAATTACAATCCTGAAAGCGATCGCGTGGTGGGATTGTTCGGTTACAGCAATCCTGAAACTTGAAGCCGAAATATCTGGCGCGGACTTCGACGCTCTGCAAGCCGTTTGATTAGCGGGAATAGTCGCGGGTGATTGCAAGTTGCTTCCCAACCAAGCACGTCAAATCGTATTAGAACTACTGTGACACAACGGTGCGTCCACCAAATCACCCAACGCTGTTTCTGATTGGACAATTACACGACATGATTGAAGGGTGCATTGCTCCCAACTCAGTTCGATTTATACTTGCCAACCTTCCGTGCGCGCCGTAAACGGTCTTTGGCTTTAGGGGTTTAGCTCAGTTGGTAGAGCATCGGTCTCCAAAACCGAGGGTCGTGGGTTCGAGTCCCTCAGCCCCTGCCAAAGCCACATTTATTCATGAAATTTCAATCATTACGATCCAGCGCGAACGCCCTTAACGCGTTTGTAGGAAGTGGCTCAAATCGCCATATTCCACGATGGATTTTTCGTCACCGTCCTCACGCTCTAACTCTTGTGGTGGTTGTTACAACTCAATGGTGAATTGGTTTCCAATGGCACTTTGATCCTTGGCGACTGTTATTTTTGTGCCTTTGCCCGAGTGATGCAAAAAATTGCGTGGCTTTACGCGATTGCGAAAGCTCCAAGTCTCTCCTGAGTTTGGGAACTCTTCCCAAGAGGCGCTGTTTGCGAAATGGGGTAGGGTGATTACAGGGACGTCGGCTGTGTCGTGGTTTGGGCCGGTAAGATACCCGCCATCAGCGCCAATAAATGCAAGCAGACCATCTTCCGCGTAGTGGGTGTACCACAATTCATGCAGCGCTTCGGGAAAACCTTGATGGCGCGCGCGTGCATGGACTGTAACCATCATCGAGATTTGGCACCAACACGTCGCCCGTGTGCGAGCGAATGCGGATCAGTTGGCCGGGCTTTATCTCATCCATGGTTGGCACGGTGTTGTTTTTGTGAATGGGGCCTACATCCTCGAGGATTCAGTTATTTTCTATCACGCCAGCGGTGGCAAAGCCGACAATTGTTTGTGAATGCTGCGGTCTATCTTCGGTACGATGCAGGTAGATCGGATCATTCTTGGGGTAGGTGCGCAGCTCTGTCGCGCCGTCTTGGCGTGGGACTTGCTCCCTATCTGCTTGCGGCTCAATGCGCGGTACCGCATGTATTTCGACCCCATTCTCCGCCAAAGCAAGGTAATCCCCGCGAATTATCTAAGCGTGTAGGCCTGAGCTTGCACCATTTGGCGATTGATTTGCGACCCCTTATGAACCTGCCACAGTTGCCAGAGCGCGACTGGCCAAGTGCTATTTGCGTTTTTCACAGAAACGCTATCGTGATTGTTGAGGCGACGGAGATAGTCTTTTTTCCAGGATCGCAAACGCACAATGTCATTTTCAACGACGCTCGCCGGATTTTTTGCCGTCGCGGAGTTCACGCTTGCTACATAGGTCTGGCCGTTTCACTGCAAAATGGTGCTTTCCAATTGAAGGTCCGAGAGGTTGTTGGTTTGCGTGGATGCCTTTGAAGGTGCGTGACCATAAACGCTGGCCACAATTGCAAAAGTGCCGGGCTCTTGCAGCCAATTGACCCATATATTAATGCTATCACCCAAAGTATCCGAAAACCCTTTGGCTGCCCAACGCACTAAAACCACCTGACGGTTCGGCTCTTGCATCGGGAGATAGCCGATCAAAACATCTAGCGAGCCCTGCGAAAAATCCAAGATCACGTTCTCTAATCGTGCGTATGCTGCCACTTAGTGCTTCGTCACCCACTATTTTTCGATCACGGTTTGTGGATAGCGCCAATTCAGGGTTTTATCGTCTAGAGTTTTTTTGGGGGGGGGGGAGTAAATTACTCATGCCGAGATAGATCTATACTCCTGGCGTGTCGTAAGTGCCTAAAAGCGCTTATCAGGCCACTCAGGTTTGAAAATTGGAGTGATCTGAAAAAAGGCAACAAATGAATTTGATGACAGTAACTATAGGACAGAGTGCCCAAGCGAACCGCCTCACACAAGTTATTTCACCGTATGCCCGAACTTCTAAAATTTTGAGGCGACATGCGAGCTTGCGAACGTATCTCAATGTTCACGTTTCAGGCATTTTGCATCCCAGACAACTGCCTTGGACCCAAACCGGTCTTGAAACCGCCGCACTCTGCGCGTATGTGACACCCAACTTCGATTAATGGAAGACGCTACATGGCCATGACCAACCCCCTCCAGTATGTTCAGCAAGTGCGCTCTGAAGTTGCCAAAGTTGTTTGGCCGACCCGGCGCGAAGTTGCTTTGACCACTGTTATGGTCTTCATAATGGCCGCGCTGACGGCTGTGTTTTTTGCGGTTATCGACATCATTATCCGCTTTGGCCTCACCAGTGTTCTGGGTTTCTTTGGATCTTAGCGCGCCAAAAGCCCCTACCACTGTAGGGCACCGATGACGTAATTTGCGAAAATCCAAGCGAGCCCTTGAATTGCCCGCGCAGCAAAGGTATTGCGCAAGAACCTCCAAAAATCAGCGCACTTCAGATTCGAACGGCGCACAGATTTTGTCTTGCAGGTCGGTATGCCGCATTGGCGCGCGCATCGTAAAATCGGTTAACGCGAACCCAAGGGTTCAGACAAGGATAAGTGTCAGATGGCGAAGCGGTGGTATTCGGTAAGCGTTCTTTCAAACTTCGAGAAGAAGATCGCTGAGCAAATCAGAACCTCAACCATCGAGAATGGCCTTGAGGACGACATCGAAGAGGTACTTGTTCCGACCGAAGAAGTGATCGAAGTGCGGCGCGGCAAGAAGGTGACCTCTGAGCGTCGCTTTATGCCGGGCTATGTTTTGGTTCGCATGGAAATGTCTGACCAAGGCTATCACCTGATCAACTCGATCAACCGCGTCACAGGTTTCTTGGGTCCGCAGGGCCGCCCGATGCCGATGCGCGATGCTGAAGTCGAATCGATCCTTGGCCGTGTTGCTGAAGGCGAAGATGCTCCGCGCAACATCATCCATTTTGAAGTGGGTGAGAAGGTTAAGGTCAACGATGGTCCGTTTGAAGATTTCGACGGCATGGTTGAAGAAGTCGACGATGAGAACCAGCGCCTCAAGGTGACGGTCTCTATCTTTGGCCGCGAAACACCGGTTGAACTGGAATACACGCAGGTCAATAAGCAGAGTTGACTTTAAGGAAGTCAGTTTAGAGATGCAAAACGCGCTGATTTTTGTCAGCGCGTTTTTTTATACGCGCAAAATGAAAATTTACGTTACGCAGGCTTGCGTGAAAACTGCAAAAAAGTCCCCTTTTTTCACCTCTAAGACTCTTGACGCAGGTTGGGGTTGTAGATTCTTGTATCCGCACGAAAACAACATACAGCGGTAACTTTAGAAACCGCGAATAAATCTTGGGGGATTCTATGTTCATTACTTTGTTAAGGAGCCATTTGCTGTGGGTTGCGCCAACGGCAGCGATTGTTTTCGCGGCATCCACAGGTTTTTTTTGATCGTTCTTTTAGTTCCGAGCAAGTTGCTCAAGCACCCGCAACCGTCGCTTATGACGTAAACGCGCAAGCACAAATGGCTCCAGCCGCCGTTGCGCCTGCGCCTATCAACGCCGCAGAAGAGGCAGGCGTTGTGACACGCCTTAGCACCTTGACGGGTTCTTCGTTGCAGGCCCTTCAGACTGAGCCAGCGCCCGCGCCTAGAGCGGCCGTCGTCGCAGCTGTGGTTGAACTGATAGTTGAACCTGTCGCTCTCGCAAGGCAGGTTGCATCCTTGCAAGATAATGAGGTGTCTTTGGCGTTCTTTGCGAATGCAAAAGCAACCCTGATGGCGCAAGAATCCTGCATTGACGATTTGCGCTCCCTGACGGAACAAGCGCGGGTGTATTTCCCGGCGGGCGGTCTGACGCTGGATGAAAGCGGTATCGCTCAGGCGCGTTTGATCGCCGCATTGGCGCAAGACTGCAATGGCGTCGAGATAATCGTTGAGGGTCATTCTGACCCCTCAGGCGATCCTGCGTCTTAGCTAAAAGCGCGCGGAGCAAGTCATTCAACGCCTAGGTGCGACGCATCTCGATATCTCCAATTTCAGAGCGTAAGCTTTGGGTTGTGCGCGCCCCTCCAATGTGACGGGTTCAGAAAGTGGCGCCTATTATGATCGCTGTGTCGATTTCGTGGTGATCCAAACCAATAGAATTACGAAAACCAACCGCTTTAAGACTACACCAAGCGAATGGGCGTCGTCTACATGTATCAAAAAATTGACAAACGCGATCTCACGGGCGCTGTTTTTCTAATCGCCTCGTTCTGTTGCAGCAAAGCCGGAAGATATGGATATGGCGATGGACCTAGACTCCATGGCCTCATCCTGCCCGAATGCGCGTTTGCGGGTGATTGGACAGCACACGGAAGATTTGCGCGCGGGTGAAAATCCGGGGACAGGACGTTTGCGGGCGCAGGCACTGATGGCCATGTTGGTCGCGCAAGGGATCGATTCGACACAAATCATCATCGCGGCACCTTCGCGTGCGATGGAAACAGATAGTCAAAGCGGTAGCTGTTTGGAATTTGACGTAATCATCGACTGATCTGGTATCGTTCGCGTCACTCGAAAGGGTGAGAAGCTAAGTAATTAAGGAAATGCGGGCAATTGGCTCGCATTTTCTGTTTTTGGCTTTGCGCCATTTGACCATCCCAATACGATTTGCGACAAGATTGGTCGTTTGACCGCTCAATTCCTGCGTCCCCTCTTGAAATGTAAACCGTTCGGGTGTAACCGACGCGCTCTACCGTCCTTAAAAGACGGCTTTTTGTGTGGGAGGGGAGTGCGACGCGTCGTTCAAGCCAGACCACACCAACATGTAGCCCGCTAGATCGCGATCCAGTGGGCGTTGAATAGGAGAAAGCCACATGGCTAAGAAGCTCGCTGGTACGATGAAGCTGCAGGTTCCTGCAGGTAAAGCGAACCCATCCCCACCCGTCGGCCCTGCATTGGGTCAGCGCGGCATTAACATCATGGAATTCTGTAAAGCGTTCAACGCGAAAACAGCGGACCTAGAGCCTGGTGCACCTTGCCCAACGGTAATCACATATTACCAGGACAAGTCGTTCTCCATGGACATCAAGACGCCACCAGCGTCCTACTTCCTCAAGAAAGCTGCGAAGCTTTCGTCGGGTGCGAAGCTCCCAGGCCGTGAGACTGTTGGCTCTGTCACAGTGGCTCAGGTTAAAGAGATCGCAGAAGCGAAAATGAAAGATCTGAACGCGAACGATATGGAAGCGGCAATGCAGATCATTCTGGGCTCTGCCCGTTCTATGGGCATCGAGGTGAAGTAATGGCAAAATTCGGTAAGCGTTTCACCGCAGCGCGTGCGGCATTCGAAGGCCAAGAAGGTCTGACAGTTGAAGCAGCGGTTGCATTGGTTAAAGCCAACGCAACAGCAAAATTCGACGAAACAGTTGAAATCGCAATGGTTTTGGGTGTCGACCCACGCCACGCGGACCAAATGGTTCGTGGTGTGATTGGTCTGCCAAACGGCACAGGCAAAGACGTCCGCGTTGCGGTCTTCGCACGTGGTGCGAAAGCTGACGAAGCGACAGCCGCTGGTGCGGATATCGTTGGTGCAGAAGACCTGATGGAAACTGTGCAAGGCGGCAAGATCGACTTTGATCGCTGCATCGCAACTCCTGACATGATGCCCGTAGTGGGTCGTCTGGGTAAGGTGCTTGGTCCACGTAACCTGATGCCAAACCCAAAAGTTGGTACAGTGACAATGGACGTCGAAGCAGCTGTTAAAGCGGCCAAAGGCGGCGAAGTTCAGTTCAAAGCTGAGAAAGCCGGCGTTGTGCACGCAGGCGTTGGCAAAGCGTCTTTCGACGAGGCCAAGTTGATCGAGAACGTTAAAGCCTTCATCGGTGCGGTCGCTAAAGCGCGTCCAGCCGGTGCAAAGGGTGCCTACATGAAGAAGATCAACATCTCTTCTACAATGGGCCCAAGCGTCACACTCGATATTGCTGCGGCAAACGAAGAGTAATCGCTTTCTAATCTTGATTTTAAAAGGCACTCCTTGTGGGGTGCCTTTTTTCGTTATGTGATTAAAATCAATGCCTTACTTTGTTTCGCCTGGGTGAAAGCCGCAGAATGCGCACAATTCTTTGAATTTTGCCTTATTGTTTCCTTTATTTGCCGCCAATCTTAAGAAATTACAAAAAAAATTGGGTTGGGCAGACATGGAAGAAGAAAAGATAAGAGAGCTGGCAGCATGCCGTTTGCTAGCCGAACAAGCCTATATTGATAGAAACATTATTCTTAACGTAAAAGTCCAGATCGCGCGCTTGCGTGGGTTAGGCATGGAGGTTCGTTCCGAGCCAGAGTATTATGAGACATTCATCCTTCTGGCCGCACGCGCGAAAGTACCTGGTGCCGCGGCGAATTCGCATATGTCGGTGTTGCGCCGTAAGCGCGAAACAGCCGGTGAACTCGCAAAGTATTACGATTTCGAAAAGATGATCGCCGACTATTCCGGTGGGGTTCGTTTCAGCGGGCATGGCTATTATGACCGTGGTTTGGAAGATGCTGACACCAACGCTGTGTTTGACGGCATTGCCAACTTGCTGAAGGTTCTTGAAGACCTTGGTCATAAAGCGTCCGTCAACTCTGGCACGCTTTTAGGGTTGGTGCGTGACAAAAAACTGATCCCCTATGACGATGACATCGATCTTGCCGTCGTCTTGAAATCGCGTGGCGAACTTTATGCGGCGCGAGAATTTTGTGCCTTGGCAGAGCAGCTCAACGAAAAGGGCATCGATTGCACACTTCGTGCGGGCAACAATGCCATGATCAAGCTGCCCGACTTGGACGGGTTCGAAGTTGATCTCTTCCCCGCATACGGCACGATGCGCCGCTATAGCATCTACCCTTATGCGCCGGGCACGCTCAAATACAACGATGTGTTTCCTTTGCAAACATGTGACATCAGCGGGCTGCCACTGGCTGCATCTCCAGAAACTTTGCTGGAACAAAATTACGGAAAATCCTGGGAAGTGCCAGATCCGCGTTTTGTCTTCGATTGGCCAAGACAGAAATGCAAATTTGCACGTTTAATTCAGGAGATAGCAGCATGACGACATTACTTACTTATGGGGCTTTTGATCTCTTCCACATCGGGCACGTTAAGCTATTGTCTCGTTTCGCCGAAATGGCGGACGAAGTGATTGTCGGCTGTTCTTCCGATGAATTTAATGCGCTCAAAGGCAAAACCTGCATTATGCCCTATGAGGATCGCGCGAACATTCTACGCGCTTGCCGGTTCGTCAGCCATGTCTTTGCGGAACACAATTGGGGACAGAAGCGATCCGATGTGATCGAGTTTAACGCCGATATGTTCGCGATGGGCGCCGATTGGGAGGGCAAGTTTGATGAGCTTTCTGATCTATGCGATGTAGTGTATCTCAGCCATACAGAAGGCGTTTCAACCACCAAGCTAAAGCGCCGCGTCCTGCACCGCACACCGGGCCTGCGCATGGTTGGCTAAAATCCGACAGGCACTAGCCGTAAAAGTCGGGTGGGCCTGCGCAAAAAATGCTGAACAGGCTTGGCATTGAGCGCGATCAAGACTAGGAAACGATCAGCTAAAGAGCGCGCGATTCGTCCCGTGCTCTTTTGCAGTACGTCCGAGACGGTGGGTGGACAAGGTTCCCTTGTTCATAATTCCTGCCTGAGACGGGATCAGGCCATATGTTAAAGGCTCTTCGTCGAGCGCTTGGCGGGTTTGTGACCGTAGACTACGGACCAAAACCGCCGGAGCGATCCGGTAATACTGAGCCGGGGAGAGATCCCCACATTTGGAGTGAAACTGTGGATAGAGCACAAAAAGAACAGTTGGTCGACGAACTCGGCCAAATCTTTGAAAGCTCTGGCGTCGTTGTGGTAGCCCACTACGCCGGTCTTACAGTTGCTGATATGCAGGATCTACGTGCGCGCGCAAGCGAAGCAGGTGGAGCAGTGCGTGTTGCCAAAAACAGGCTCGCCAAGATCGCCCTTGAGGGAAAGCCGTGCGAAAGCATTGGTGATTACCTTTCGGGTATGACCGTACTTACCTATTCTGAGGACCCTGTCGCAGCAGCGAAAGTGGCCGAAGACTTCGCCAAGGAGAACAAAAAGTTCGAAATCCTTGGCGGTGCAATGGGTGAGAACGCTCTGGACCGTGCCGGTGTTACAGCCGTGTCTAAGATGCCTTCCCGCGATGAGCTTATTGCTTCTATCGTTGGCTGCATCGGGGCACCAGCTTCCAACATCGCCGGTGCAATTGGCGCACCTGCAAGCAACATCGCGGGCGTATTGTCCACTATCGAGGACAAGGCCGCGGCCTAAGCAACATGAAGACTGGCGTGTTGGTCGAAAGAACGCACGTTGGAACACATCTTATATAAACGGAAAGAGTCAAAATGGCTGATCTGAAGAAACTTGCTGAAGAGATCGTTGGTCTTACACTTCTCGAGGCACAAGAACTGAAAACTATCCTTAAGGACGAGTATGGCATCGAGCCAGCAGCAGGCGGCGCAGTCGTCATGGCTGCCGGTGGCGACGCTGGTGGCGCAGCTGCAGAAGAGCAGACTGAGTTCGACGTGATCCTTAAGGCTGCTGGCGCATCCAAGATCAACGTGATCAAGGAAGTTCGCGCGATCACAGGTCTCGGCCTGAAAGAAGCAAAAGAGCTCGTTGAAGCTGGCGGCAAAGCTGTCAAAGAAGGCGTCTCTAAAGAAGAAGCAGAAGACGTTAAGGGCAAGCTCGAAGCAGCTGGCGCGGAAGTCGAAGTTAAGTAAATTCTGCTTGCAGATTTATTTTAGAAACGGCGGCTCCCTCGGGGCCGCCGTTTTGCTTTAAATTGGCCACCAATTAATTCGGCAAGGCGTCCCAATTTTAGAGCTTAGTGAAACGAAAGCAGACCTAACAAGAAGTCTGGCTAGTCGTCCGCTTTGCGGACATAGCGACCTTTCAGCCCGGCGTTGTGAATGGCTACTTTTTGTTAGCTAGCGTGATCGACTTGGGTTAAATAGAGTGAGTAGTGGCGCTCCACTTTGGACAAATTCATTACGAAAGAACCCAAAATACTTGTTGGCATGATACCGATCCCAAAACGTTGCCCCTGGTTCTACGTCGGCAAAGAACTATTAAACGGTCTTACCACCGAATTGAAAAAAGAATTTGGACCAGAGCATTTTCTGTATCAATGGTACGAAAAGCTCGTGGTGATCGACAAGTGCGAAGAAAATGATGATGTTCTCGTGGCGCGTAACGACGATTTTGGATTGTTCTTTTGGGTTCATCTAACATGGTCAGGCAAAATTGATTAGTTCCCGAGCCGTTATCCTGATGCCGGACCGGTGCTCAACGCTGATCTAGTCCAGTTCTTTGAGCAGTACTGCCAAAACTCTCCCTCATCATCGGGACCTCCAATAAAGCTCGAACAATCGAAATTTTTGGAAAAAATATCTGCAACTCTAGTCGGTTTAGAACTATCTGATGAAATCGTAATCTGTGGTAGTGATCCGCATTCCGCCGCAAGAAAACTGTTAGAGGCCGTTCGTTACACCTAACCATTGAGCCACCGCCGAAAGCAGACCTTCGCACAAGATGTAGCATTGGACACATTGGGCTCATAGAGACGTTCGCCGCAAAAGCATGGAGGTCGGCCATCAAAAATCTTTCCTATTCCTGCGTTCCCGTGAAAGCTGCATCAAATTCGTAAAGGTCAGCAACTCTCCGCAAATGCCTGACTTTTCCAACCCCACCCCCTTGCGTTCGCGCCGTTCACGACATATTTGGAAATCTCTTGCGGTATCGATTGATTCGACGCCGCTTTTCTGTTTGTCGAAAGGGAGGTTTTGATCATTGTGATTTTGTCCTGATCCCTTCCTTAAAATTCAGCACAAACACTCTTCAAATGCAACTGAAACTGCTCCTCTCTCGGCAAGGCTCTGACATACAAGGGTTTTTCCAAGACAGGACCATATGATCGAGTGCCGCACTGTGGGACGTGTGGCGAGAATGGATCAGATAACTCTGTCGTCTCGACAGGGCGCTAAGCGGGGACCCAACCGTTTTGTGCCTGATGAGAAACTAAAAAGGTGATACCTACTATGGCTCAATCCTTCCTTGGCCAGAAGCGTTTACGTAAATATTACGGCAAAATTCGTGAAGTTCTTGAGATGCCGAACCTTATTGAGGTTCAGAAAAGCTCTTACGACTTGTTCCTGAACTCAGGTGAAGAACCGATCCCATTGGACGGCGAAGGCATCAAAGGCGTGTTTCAGTCGGTTTTTCCAATCAAAGATTTCAACGAAACTTCCATTCTGGAATTCGTTAACTACGAGCTGGAAAAGCCGAAGTATGACGTTGAAGAATGCCAGCAACGTGACATGACTTATGCCGCACCTCTCAAAGTGACACTGCGTTTGATCGTGTTTGAAATCGACGAAGACACAGGTGCCAAGTCGGTTAAGGATATCAAAGAGCAAGACGTCTTCATGGGCGACATGCCATTGATGACGCCAAATGGTACGTTCGTTGTGAACGGTACCGAGCGTGTGATCGTTTCCCAGATGCACCGCTCTCCCGGCGTGTTCTTCGATCATGACAAAGGCAAAACACACAGCTCGGGTAAGCTGTTGTTCGCTTGCCGTATTATTCCTTACCGTGGCTCATGGCTCGACTTTGAATTCGACGCAAAAGACATCGTCTTCGCACGTATCGACCGTCGCCGTAAGCTGCCTGTCACAACGCTTCTGTATTCCCTTGGTCTCGACCAAGAGGGGATCATGGACGCGTATTATGATACTGTTGAATTCACGCTTAAGAAGAACAAAGGATGGGTCACCAAGTTCTTCCCAGAGCGCGTTCGCGGCACGCGTCCAACGTATGATTTGGTTGATGCCAAGACAGGCGAAGTGATTGCGGAAGCCAACAAAAAAGTCACGCCACGCGCAGTGAAGAAGCTGATCGACGCGGGCGACGTGACGGATCTGTTGATCCCATACGATGCAATCGTTGGTAAGTTCATCGCTAAAGACATCATCAACGAAGAAACCGGCGCGATTTACGCGGAAGCTGGTGACGAGTTGACGCTGGAAATGGACAAAGACGGCGACGTAATCGGCGGTTCCTTGAAGGATTTGATCGACGCGGGCATTACAACTTTGCCAATTCTAGATATCGATAACATCAATGTTGGCGCCTACATGCGCAACACGATGGCGGCGGATAAGAACATGAACCGCGAAACTGCGCTCATGGACATCTACCGCGTGATGCGCCCGGGCGAGCCGCCCACCGTTGAGGCAGCGTCTAACCTGTTCGACACATTGTTCTTCGATTCAGAGCGTTATGACTTGTCCGCGGTTGGCCGTGTGAAAATGAACATGCGTCTTGATCTCGATGCGGAGGATACGCAGCGTACCCTTCGTAAAGAAGACATTGTTTCCTGCATCAAGGCGCTGGTTCACCTACGCGATGGCAAAGGCGACATCGACGACATCGACCACCTTGGAAACCGTCGTGTGCGCTCCGTTGGCGAATTGATGGAAAACCAGTACCGCGTTGGCTTGCTCCGCATGGAGCGCGCGATCAAAGAGCGTATGTCCTCTGTCGAAATCGACACAGTGATGCCGCAGGACTTGATCAATGCGAAACCAGCGGCGGCTGCTGTGCGTGAATTCTTCGGCTCTTCGCAGCTGTCGCAGTTCATGGACCAAACCAACCCGCTTTCAGAGGTCACGCACAAGCGTCGCCTTTCAGCGCTTGGACCAGGTGGTCTGACACGTGAACGTGCTGGCTTTGAGGTGCGCGACGTGCACCCAACTCACTACGGTCGCATGTGCCCGATTGAAACGCCGGAAGGTCCGAACATTGGTCTGATCAACTCCCTCGCGACATTCGCGCGTGTGAACAAATACGGCTTCATCGAAACGCCATACCGTGTTGTGAACAACGGCACAGTGACGGACGAAGTCCATTACATGTCCGCGACCGAGGAAATGCGCCACACAGTGGCTCAGGCGAACGCCAACCTCGACGAGAACATGAAGTTCGTAAACGATCTGGTTTCTACACGTAAATCCGGCGACTACACATTGTCCCCGAACGAAAACGTGGACTTGATCGACGTTTCCCCGAAGCAGTTGGTCTCTGTTGCCGCCTCGCTGATCCCGTTCCTTGAGAACGACGACGCGAACCGCGCTTTGATGGGTTCCAACATGCAACGTCAGGCGGTTCCACTGCTTCGTGCCGAGGCCCCACTCGTGGGTACCGGCATCGAAGAAGTTGTGGCACGTGACTCTGGCGCTGCGATCATGGCGAAACGCGCAGGCATCATCGACCAAGTCGACGCTCAGCGTATCGTTGTGCGCGCAACGCATGACCTTGAACTCGGGGATGCAGGCGTAGACATCTACCGCATGCGCAAGTTCCAGCGTTCGAACCAGAACACCACAATCAACCAGCGTCCGTTGGTTAAGGTTGGCGATACGGTTCAAAAGGGCGAAGTCATTGCAGACGGTCCATCCACGGATATGGGTGAACTTGCGCTTGGTAAAAACGTGGTCGTCGCGTTTATGCCTTGGAATGGCTACAACTACGAAGACTCGATCCTGATCTCTGAGCGTGTTTCTCGTGATGACGTCTTTACGTCTATCCACATCGAGGAATTCGAAGTTGCAGCCCGCGACACGAAGCTCGGCCCAGAAGAAATTACACGCGATATTCCAAACGTTGGTGAGGAAGCCCTGCGCAACCTCGACGAAGCGGGTATCGTTTACATCGGCGCAGACGTTGAGCCGGGTGATATCTTGGTCGGTAAGATCACACCAAAAGGCGAAAGCCCGATGACGCCAGAAGAAAAGCTTCTTCGCGCGATCTTTGGTGAGAAAGCGTCCGACGTGCGCGACACATCCTTGCGTGTGAAGCCGGGTGATTTTGGAACAGTTGTCGAAGTCCGCGTATTCAACCGCCATGGCGTTGAAAAAGACGAACGCGCACTTCAGATCGAGCGTGAAGAAGTCGAGCGCCTCGCGCGCGACCGTGATGACGAATTAGTCATCCTTGATCGCAACATCTATGCGCGTCTTAAGGGTATGATCCTTGGTAAAGTGGCTGTGAAAGGCCCGAAAGGCGTCAAGGCCAATGCTGAAATCACTGAAGAGCTTCTTGAAACACTGACACGTGGTCAGTGGTGGCAGTTGGCTCTGAAGGACGAGAAAGACGCACAGATCGTTGAAGCGCTGAACGAGCAGTATGAAGTACAGAAACGTACTTTGGATGCGCGTTTTGAGGACAAAGTCGAAAAAGTCCGTCGCGGTGACGATCTGCCACCGGGTGTTATGAAGATGGTTAAAGTCTTCGTTGCTGTGAAGCGCAAGCTTCAGCCAGGCGACAAGATGGCGGGCCGTCACGGCAACAAAGGCGTTATTTCTAAGGTTGTACCGATGGAAGACATGCCATTCTTGGCAGATGGGACGCCGGTTGACTTCTGTTTGAACCCGCTTGGTGTTCCTTCGCGTATGAACGTTGGTCAGATTTTGGAAACCCACATGGGTTGGGCCGCACGCGGTCTGGGTCTGAACATCGATGACGCGCTTGGTGATTACCGTCGCAACGGCGATCTGACACCTGTGAAAGAGGCGATGCGCCTTGCTTACGGCGATGACGTCTATGCGGAAGGTCTTGAGGGTCTTGATGACGATGCATTGCTGGAAACAGCCGGCAATGTCACCAACGGTGTGCCTATCGCGACGCCTGTCTTTGACGGCGCGAAAGAGCATGACGTGAATGACAGCCTCAAGCGTGCTGGTTTCTCTGAAAGCGGTCAGTCGGTCTTGTTTGACGGTCGAACAGGCGAGCAATTCGCACGCCCTGTGACGGTTGGCATCAAGTACTTGCTGAAACTGCACCACCTTGTGGACGACAAAATCCACGCGCGTTCCACGGGACCATACTCCTTGGTCACACAGCAGCCGCTGGGTGGTAAAGCACAGTTCGGTGGTCAGCGCTTCGGTGAGATGGAAGTCTGGGCTCTTGAAGCATATGGCGCAGCTTATACGCTTCAGGAAATGCTCACCGTCAAGTCGGATGATGTTGCAGGCCGTACCAAGGTCTATGAGAGCATTGTCAAAGGCGAAGACAACTACGAGGCTGGCGTGCCGGAGAGCTTTAACGTTCTCGTCAAAGAAGTCCGTGGCCTTGGCCTGAATATGGAACTCCTGGATGCGGAGGAAGAAGAATAGAATTTTCTAGAAAATTCTAAGTCTCCGATTTTTCTAGAAAAATCGGGGGCCACTCCTCTTCCAATGCTCCCCTTTCAAGGATTTGAAAATGAACCAGGAACTGACAAACAACCCGTTTAACCCGGTTGCCCCCATCAAGACGTTCGACGAGATCAAAGTCTCGCTCGCGTCCCCTGAGCGCATCCTGTCGTGGTCTTTTGGCGAAATCAAAAAGCCAGAAACCATCAACTACCGTACCTTCAAGCCAGAGCGCGACGGCCTGTTCTGTGCGCGTATCTTTGGACCAATCAAAGATTACGAATGCCTCTGCGGTAAATATAAGCGCATGAAGTATCGCGGCGTTGTCTGCGAGAAATGTGGTGTTGAAGTTACCCTTCAAAAAGTCCGCCGTGAGCGCATGGGCCATATCGAATTGGCATCCCCAGTAGCACATATCTGGTTTCTTAAGTCGCTGCCATCCCGCATTGGCCTGATGCTGGACATGACGCTTCGCGATCTTGAGCGTGTTCTCTATTTCGAGAACTACGTAGTGATCGAGCCGGGCCTCACGGACCTCACTTACGGTCAGATGATGACCGAAGAAGAGTATATGGACGCGCAAGACACCTTTGGCATGGACGCGTTCACCGCGAACATCGGTGCGGAAGCGATCCGTGAAATGCTCGCTCAGATCGACCTTGAGTCCGAAGCAGAAACCCTGCGCGCGGATCTCGCGGAAGCAACGGGTGAGTTGAAGCCAAAGAAGATCATCAAGCGCCTGAAAGTGGTTGAAAGCTTCCTTGAGTCCGGCAACCGTCCTGAGTGGATGATCCTGACCGTGATCCCGGTGATCCCGCCAGAGCTTCGCCCGCTGGTTCCACTCGATGGTGGCCGCTTCGCGACGTCAGACCTCAACGATCTTTATCGTCGTGTGATCAACCGAAACAACCGTCTGAAGCGTCTGATCGAGCTGCGCGCACCCGACATCATCGTGCGTAACGAAAAGCGTATGTTGCAGGAATCTGTAGACGCTCTGTTCGACAACGGTCGTCGTGGTCGTGTTATCACAGGCGCGAACAAGCGCCCTTTGAAATCCCTCAGCGACATGCTGAAGGGTAAGCAAGGTCGTTTCCGTCAAAACCTTTTGGGTAAGCGCGTCGACTTCTCTGGTCGTTCGGTTATTGTGACCGGCCCAGAACTGAAGTTGCATCAGTGTGGATTGCCCAAGAAGATGGCGCTCGAGCTGTTCAAACCGTTCATCTACTCGCGTCTTGAGGCCAAAGGTTTGTCCTCCACTGTGAAACAGGCGAAGAAGCTTGTTGAAAAAGAGCGTCCCGAAGTTTGGGACATCTTGGACGAGGTCATCCGCGAACATCCTGTCATGCTGAACCGTGCGCCTACGCTGCACCGTCTTGGCATTCAGGCGTTCGAACCTGTTCTGATCGAAGGTAAAGCGATCCAGCTGCACCCGCTCGTCTGTTCTGCGTTTAACGCAGACTTCGACGGTGACCAAATGGCGGTTCACGTTCCGCTATCCTTGGAAGCGCAGCTTGAAGCACGCGTTTTGATGATGTCCACGAACAACGTTCTGTCGCCTGCAAACGGTGCACCGATCATTGTTCCGTCACAGGATATGATCTTGGGCCTTTATTACACCACGCTTGAGCGTGTGGGTATGAAAGGCGAGGGCATGATCTTCGGTTCTATCGAAGAAGTGCAGCACGCGCTTGATAGCGGCATCGTTCATTTGCACTCCAAAATCACTGCGCGCTTGCCGCAGATTGATGCTGAGGGCAATGAAGTCATGCAGCGTTTCGAGACCACACCAGGTCGCGTTCGTCTTGGCGCACTCTTGCCGCTGAATGCGAAAGCACCGTTTGAATTGGTGAACCGTCTTCTGCGTAAGAAGGAAGTTCAGCAGGTCATCGACACAGTGTATCGTTATTGTGGTCAGAAAGAGTCGGTTATCTTCTGTGACCACATCATGACCATGGGCTTTCGCGAAGCGTTCAAGGCTGGTATTTCGTTTGGTAAAGACGACATGTTGATCCCTGATACCAAGTGGCCACTCGTTGAAGAAACACGCGATCAAGTTAAAGATTTCGAGCAACAGTACATGGACGGCCTGATCACTCAGGGTGAAAAATATAACAAAGTTGTCGATGCTTGGTCAAAGTGTAACGACAAAGTCACCGACGCGATGATGGGCTCGATTTCCGACACCCGTCACGACGATCAAGGTGTCGAGATGGAGCCGAATTCGGTCTACATGATGGCGCACTCCGGTGCGCGTGGCTCGGTCACTCAGATGAAACAGCTGGGCGGTATGCGCGGTCTGATGGCAAAGCCGAATGGCGACATCATCGAGACACCGATCATCTCCAACTTTAAAGAAGGTCTGACCGTTTTGGAGTACTTCAACTCCACACACGGTGCTCGTAAGGGTCTGTCGGACACGGCGTTGAAAACAGCGAACTCTGGTTATCTGACACGTCGTCTGGTTGACGTTTCGCAGGACTGCATCGTGCGCATGCGCGATTGTGGAACAGAGAACATGATCACAGCAGAAGCGGCTGTAAACGACGGCGAAGTGGTATCCACGCTTGGTGATCGTGTTCTAGGTCGTGTTGTTGCTCAGGACGTTTTGCGCCCCGGCACGGACGAGGTGATGTTCAAAACAGGCACGCTGCTTGACGAACTCATGGCTGACGCAATCGAAGAGGCGAGCGTTACATCCATGCGCATCCGGTCTCCTTTGACTTGTGAAGCGGAAGAGGGCGTTTGCGCCATGTGCTATGGTCGTGACCTTGCACGCGGTACGATGGTCAACTCTGGTGAAGCAGTCGGTATTATCGCTGCGCAATCCATTGGTGAGCCGGGCACACAGCTAACGATGCGGACATTCCACATCGGCGGCGTTGCGCAGGGTGGTCAGCAGTCCTTCCAAGAAGCTAGCCAAGAGGGCACAATCGTTCTTGAGAACCCACAGACTCTTGTGAACGCCTCTGGCGACACGATGGTTATGGGCCGCAACATGAAGCTCATCATTAACGATGAGAATGGTGAAGAACGTGCGAGCCACAAGCTTGGCTACGGCTCCAAACTGTTTGTCAAAGAGGGCGACAAGATCGGCCGTGGCGACAAGCTGTTTGAATGGGATCCATACACGCTTCCAATCATCGCGGAAAAAGCTGGTACAGCTAAGTTCGTTGACCTCGTATCTGGCATTGCCGTACGCGATGAAACGGACGAAGCCACTGGCATGACACAGAAAATTGTTATCGACTGGCGTGCAGCGCCGAAAGGTAACGAGCTTAAGCCTGAAATTATCATCATGGATAAAGACGGCGAGCCTGTGCGCAATGATGCGGGTAACCCAGTGACCTATCCGATGTCGGTTGATGCGATTATGTCGATCGAAGAAGGTGCGGAAGTTCAAGCTGGTGACGTTGTTGCGCGTATCCCGCGTGAAGGCACGAAGACCAAGGACATTACCGGTGGTCTGCCACGGGTTGCGGAACTCTTTGAGGCACGTCGCCCTAAGGATCACGCGATCATTGCAGAGCTTGATGGCCACGTCCGCTTTGGCAAAGACTACAAGAACAAGCGTCGTATCGCGATTGATCCTGTGGACGAGAGCATGGACACGGTTGAGTACATGGTGCCAAAGGGCAAGCACATTCCGGTTCAGGAAGGTGACTTCATCCAAAAGGGCGACTACATCATGGACGGCAACCCGGCGCCGCATGACATCTTGTCTATTTTGGGTGTCGAAGCGCTGGCGGATTACATGATTAACGAAGTGCAGGACGTTTATCGCCTTCAGGGTGTTAAGATTAACGACAAGCATATCGAAGTTATCGTGCGTCAGATGTTGCAGAAGTGGGAAATCCTCGACAGCGGCCAGACAACATTGCTTAAAGGCGAGCATGTGGACAAGCAAGAGTATCTTGCGGCCAATGAAAAGGCAGCGCAGCGCGGGTATAAGCCTGCGACAGCTGAACCGATCCTCTTGGGCATCACCAAAGCGTCCTTGCAGACACGCAGCTTCATCTCTGCGGCGTCGTTCCAGGAAACAACGCGTGTTCTTACGGAAGCATCCGTACAGGGCAAGCGTGACAAACTGGTCGGCCTCAAAGAGAACGTCATCGTGGGTCGCTTGATCCCAGCTGGTACAGGTGGCGCGACGCAGCAAATGCAACGTGTTGCTCAAGACCGAGACAACGTTGTTGTCGAAGCGCGCCGCATTGAAGCCGAAGCCGCTGCCGCACTAGCCGCGCCTACGGATGATATCGTGGGTGGTGATGTGTTCGACAAGCCAGAGGATGTGTTCAACACACCCGAAAGCCGCGACGATTAAAGCGCTCGCTTAGAAATTGAGAAGGGCCCTCGCGAGTATTTTCGGGGGCCTTTTTCGTTTGGGGAAGTGACCGGTTTAAGTATGTGCAAAATTGACAGTGTCTAAAGTTCCTATAGGTCTAGCTACGTTGAGATTTTGGAGACTGACATGACTGCACCTTCGAAAATGTTTGGCGTTACTTTAAACGGTCATGGTGGTCCTGAAATGCAAGGATGGCGCGATGATTTGGATGCCCCAATCCCAAGCACGAGTGACGTCATTATTCGCGTGCGAGCGGCGGGCGTGAACAACACGGATATCAACACGCGCACTGGCTGGTACTCCAAGGGGGACGCAGACGCCGATGATGCGGGTTGGACCGGCGCACCGCTTGCTTTTCCACGTGTTCAAGGCGCTGATGTTTGCGGCGAAATCGTCGCCGTGGGCTCAGAGGTTGATGCCGCGCGCATTGGCGAACGTGTCTTGATTGAGCCTTGCTTGCGCGAAGTAGATGGCAAGATGCTTGATATGCCTTGGTATTTCGGCTCCGAAACTAATGGCGGATTTTCTCAATTCACCCGCGTCGCGGCGCGCCATGCCCATACGATCAATAGCGACATGACTGATGCCGAATTGGCTTCATTTCCTTGCTCTTACTCGACAGCCGAAAATATGCTGACCCGCGCGAAAATCGGTGAAGGCGATACGGTTCTCGTGACTGGCGCATCTGGCGGCGTCGGCTCTGCGACTGTGCAACTCGCGCAGGCGCGGGGGGCCAAGGTTATTGCCGTCACAAGCGCGTCAAAGGCGCAAACCCTTACCGAACTGGGGGCGATACAAACGGTTGATCGCGGCGCTGATTTGATCGGCGCGATTGGTGCAAATAGCGTTGATGTGGTGATTGATCTCGTCGCTGGCCCGCAATGGCCGTCACTTCTGGACGTGCTGCGCCCGGGTGGGCGATACGGTGTGGCTGGCGCAATCGCTGGCCCGATTGTTGAGCTGGACGTGCGTACCCTTTACCTCAAAGACCTGACGTTCTTTGGCTGTACTGTTCTTGAACCAGAAGTTTTTGGCAATCTTGTCAAACGGATTGAAAATAACGAGATCAAACCCTTGGTGGCCGAAATCTATCCGCTTCGCGACATCTCAACTGCGCAAGATGCCTTTCAAAAGAAAGGCCACATCGGCAAAATCGTTCTTACGCTTGATTAACCGCACTAGCGTGAAAGACGGTGCTTAAGCCGTCCCTTCCGCTTGTGTGGCGATGCTAATGTCATAGCTGGAAAAGGCGATGTCTCTCGTAGGGATCAGGGCTTTGTATTCCGCGCTCTCGAATACCATATCGACGGCGGCGCGGTCGGAGTGTTCCACTTAGATCATCCGTTTCGCGGGTCGATGGCCAACTACTGCTTCGTTCAGATCGAACGTACAAGTAATGCTCGCATTCGCACGCTCCAGCAAAGGGGTCGTGACATTAAGATAATGCGTCAATGCTGCGTCTTGATCTTCGGCGATGGTAACCATTGCGAGGACTGTGATCGTCATAGTGTATTGCCTTAGTATTTGAGGCCTTGAATTGGGCCAATCCTTCGACTGTGGCTAAGTTCAACGCGCAACGCAACTCTTGGCTGAATGGGTTTGCAATCTCAAACACGGACTGCCCTGACTTCGCGACTGTTAACGTCGCAATCGGACTACCCTCCAGTCTCGCTATCAGCGATAGATACGTCATGACCCTATTCGCCAATCTCTCTGACAATGCCAAAGGCGCGCTTTTTATGATGTGCTCTATGGCGGCGTTTACGTTTAACGATCTGTTCATCAAAGCCATTGGCACTGATGTGCCGTTGTCCCAATTGCTCTTGCTGCGAGGCATTCTTGCAACGACGCTGATCTATCTGCTTGCGCGCTATCTCAAGGCGCTGGCGTGGCCCCAACGTGCCAAAGACCGCTGGCTCATTGTGCTCCGCTCCGCTGCGGAAGTGGCCGCTGCCTATTTCTTCCTGACCGCGCTTTTGCACATGCCTTTTGCTAATGTCACGGCGATCCTGCAAACCCTGCCATTGACCGTGACCCTCGCCGCAGCACTTGTTTTCAAAGAGGCCGTGGGCTGGCGGCGTATGCTTGCAATTGTGATTGGCTTTTGCGGCATGATGTTGATCGTGCGGCCTGGCACAGGCGGGTTCACCATCCACTCGATCTACGTGTTGATCGCTGTGCTCTGTGTGACTGTGCGCGATCTTGCAGCGCGCCGACTGAGCAAAGATGTACCCTCGCTAACCGTAACACTTGTCGGCTCGGTTTTCGTAACTGGGTTTGGCGGGATAGGCGCACTGGCAACCGGCGAATGGTCCGATATGACCAGCGTGCAAATTGCGATGCTCGTTGCCTCTGCGCTTTTCGTGATCGGTGGCTATGTGTTTTCTGTTATGGTGATGCGCGTCGGTGAGGTCGGGTTTACATCGCCCTTCCGCTACACGGCGATGCTCTGGGCGCTGCTGCTGGGCTATGTGTTCTTTGGCGAATGGCCGGAACCACTGACATTCGTGGGGGCGGGGCTGATCGTGACGACAGGTATCTTCACGCTCTACCGTGAGGCCCGCGCGAAACGCCGTCAGGCAAATACAGCACGGATATGATCTGCATCCACTGCAAACCTTATGCGGATTATCTGCTCGCCCGCACCGTCGCGTAGTTCCAAATCGGGTTGGGTCGCATTAGGACCTTAGCGATTTCCATTGAAGTTTTGTGGTCGCGCAAGTACATCGCGGGTTGGTCAAAACTGATTGCGGGCATGAACCGTCCCATCCGCCCAAGCGCAAAATTCATCATGCCTTTGTGTGTGTGCAGCGCGACCGAGGCCTCAAACTCCGCGCCCCCAGAACTGATGAAAAGTTTCCTGAACATGCAAACCTTGCGCGTTTGGTCGCTCGACATAGCCTTTAGGATAATCGAAAGCCACGAATTTATTGCGCTCCAGAAGAGGCCGACACTCCCTCGCAGTCCGCTTGAGACGCTTGACGAAAGACACTGCAACCGCGTCATCACCATGGCTAAACCGCTTTTCCATGCGCTTGGGCTGGGAGCGATAGGTTAAGCGACCCTCGATACCTTCATGCTCCACTTGAAACCCGCCACAGGGGCAGTGAAAGAAAACCGGCATGGCCGGATGATTTGCATGAAGCTGCTCCTATGCTACCAAGCTACAAGGAACAGCATGTCGGTACCACCCCACTCCATCATGGGGTTGGCCATGTTGACACCTCATGCGACTCCCCCTATACGCGCGCTATCCGGCGCAAGATCCGTTCTTTTGCCGATATCATATCGACTGTGGTCAAGTCCTGGGCACCTATAGCCAGCGACCTCTGAAACCCAACCGCGACGTTCACCTCGGAATGGGAACGTTTGCGGTTTTTTCGCTTGTTTACAGGCGATTGTGCTCCACGGCACGGCAGATTTCGCGTCACCCGCATTAACGGGTAGGTGGCAAAACTAAGTTGAGAGATGGGGAAGACACCTTCTATGCCAACGATCCAACAGCTGATCCGCAAGCCGCGTCAGCCTAAAATCAAGCGCTCTAAGTCGCAGCACCTAGAGCAGTGCCCACAGAAACGCGGTGTTTGCACACGCGTTTATACAACAACTCCGAAAAAGCCGAACTCCGCTATGCGTAAGGTTGCCAAAGTGCGCCTGACCAACGGTTTCGAGGTTATTTCGTATATCCCTGGTGAGAGCCACAACCTTCAGGAGCACTCTGTGGTTCTGATCCGTGGCGGTCGTGTAAAAGACCTTCCCGGTGTGCGTTACCACATTCTTCGCGGTGTTCTGGATACTCAGGGCGTCAAAGATCGTAAGCAACGTCGTTCGAAGTACGGCGCGAAGCGTCCTAAATAAGGAGAGGCTGATATGTCACGTCGTCACGCCGCTGAAAAACGCGAAGTCCTGCCCGATGCCAAATATGGCGATCGCGTACTGACTAAATTCATGAACAACCTGATGATCGACGGCAAAAAGTCCGTTGCTGAGCGCATCGTATATTCTGCGATGACGCGGGTTGAAGACAAGATCAAGCGCGCACCTATCGAGGTGTTCCACGAAGCGCTCGACAACATCAAACCGTCCGTCGAAGTACGTTCCCGCCGAGTCGGTGGTGCGACGTATCAGGTTCCGGTTGAAGTGCGTCCAGAGCGCCGCGAAGCATTGGCCATCCGTTGGTTGATCAAAGCGTCCCGTTCCCGCAACGAAAACACCATGGAAGAGCGTCTTGCTGGCGAACTTCTTGACGCTGTGAACACACGTGGTTCCGCCGTTAAGAAACGCGAAGACACTCACAAGATGGCCGAGGCGAACAAAGCCTTCAGCCATTACCGTTGGTAATCTAGAGGAGTACGCCAGATGGCACGCGAATATCCCCTCGACCGATACCGCAACTTTGGTATCATTGCGCACATCGATGCAGGTAAAACGACCTGCTCCGAGCGCATTCTTTTCTACACTGGAAAAGAGCATAACATCGGTGAGGTGCATGATGGCGCCGCAACGATGGACCACATGGAACAAGAGCAAGAGCGCGGAATTACTATTACGTCCGCTGCGACGACGACGTTCTGGGAGCGCACAGAAGACGGCACAACAGCCGATTCTGAAAAGCACCGCATGAACATCATCGACACACCTGGTCACGTTGACTTCACAATTGAAGTTGAGCGTTCTTTGGCTGTTCTTGACGGCGCGGTTACTGTTCTTGACGGTAACGCCGGTGTTGAGCCGCAGACCGAGACAGTTTGGCGTCAGGCCGACCGTTATAAAGTTCCTCGTATCGTGTTCGTTAACAAAATGGACAAGATCGGCGCGGACTTCTTCAACTGTGTTCACATGATTGAAGATCGTACAGGCGCAACTGCGATTCCTGTCGGCATTCCAATCGGTGCTGAGACAGAGCTTGAAGGCCTTATCGATCTCGTAACCATGGAAGAGTGGTTGTGGGAAGGTGAAGACCTTGGCGCGTCTTGGGTGAAAGCTCCTATTCGTGAAGCCCTGCAAGATCAGGCGAACGAATGGCGCAACAAGCTCGTTGAAGCGGCTGTCGAAATGGACGACGACGCAATGGAAGCATATCTTGAAGGCGAAGAGCCTGATGTGCTTACACTGCGCAAGCTTGTTCGTAAGGGCTGCTTGGAAATGAAGTTCGTTCCTGTTTTGGGCGGTTCTGCGTTCAAAAACAAAGGCGTTCAGCCACTTCTCAACGCTGTTGTTGACTATCTGCCGAGCCCGCTCGACGTTGTTGACTACATGGGCTTTAAGCCTGGCGACGAGACAGAAACACGTGAAATTGCCCGCCGCGCGGATGATGACATGGCGTTCTCTGCACTTGCGTTCAAAATCTGGAATGACCCGTTTGTTGGCTCGCTGACATTCACACGTATCTACTCTGGTACGTTGTCAAAAGGTGATACATTCTTGAACTCAACCAAAGGCAAAAAAGAGCGTGTTGGCCGTATGATGGTCATGCACTCTAACGACCGTGACGAGATTTCCGAAGCATTCGCGGGTGACATCATCGCATTGGGCGGCCTGAAGGACACAACAACGGGTGACACACTTTGTGCTGTTAACGAGCCTGTTGTTCTGGAAACGATGACGTTCCCAGATCCTGTGATCGAGATCGCGGTTGAGCCTAAAACAAAGGGCGACCAAGAGAAAATGGGCCTCGCGCTTCAGCGTTTGTCTGCTGAAGATCCATCCTTCCGTGTTGAGACTGACATCGAATCCGGTCAGACCATTATGAAGGGCATGGGCGAACTTCACCTTGATATTCTTGTCGACCGTATGCGTCGTGAATTCAAAGTCGAAGCGAACATCGGTGCACCACAAGTTGCTTACCGCGAAACGATTGGTCACGAAGTTGAGCACACGTATACGCACAAGAAGCAATCTGGTGGTTCTGGTCAGTTTGGTGAGGTTAAACTTCAGATTTCTCCGACAGAGCCGGGCGAGGGTTACTCGTTTGAGTCCAAGATCGTTGGTGGTGCTGTTCCGAAGGAATACATCCCGGGCGTTGAAAAGGGCATCAAATCTGTGATGGACTCCGGTCCTTTGGCGGGCTTCCCTGTGATCGACTTCAAGGTTCAGCTTCTGGACGGTAAGTTCCACGACGTTGACTCCTCTGTGCTTGCGTTCGAAATCGCAGCTCGTATGGCGATGCGTGAAGGTATGCGCAAAGCGGGTGCGAAACTGCTCGAACCAATCATGAAAGTCGAAGTGATCACGCCGGATGAGTACACAGGTGGTATCATCGGTGACCTCACATCCCGTCGTGGACAGGTTCAAGGACAAGACACGCGCGGCAATGCCATCGCGATCGACGTTCAGGTTCCGCTTGCGAACATGTTTGGCTACATCAACACACTTCGTTCGATGTCTTCGGGTCGTGCAAACTTCTCGATGCAGTTCAGCCACTACGAGCCGGTTCCGCAGAACATCTCTGACGAGATCCAAGCGAAATTCGCATAAAAATAGCGGTGCGTGGGCAACCACGCACCCTCTCTTTCAACCCGTAGGGTGCGCGATTGGTGCACCGCCTTACTAAAAAGGAGCCTCTCATGGCTAAGGAAAAGTTTGAACGCAATAAACCGCACGTCAACATCGGCACAATCGGCCACGTTGACCACGGCAAAACGACGCTGACAGCTGCGATCACGAAGCAATTCGGTGACTTCAAAGCGTATGACGAAATCGACGGCGCGCCAGAAGAAAAAGCACGCGGTATCACGATCTCCACAGCGCACGTTGAGTATGAGACAGAAGCCCGTCACTACGCGCACGTTGATTGCCCGGGTCACGCGGACTACGTCAAGAACATGATCACTGGTGCCGCTCAGATGGACGGCGCGATCTTGGTTGTGAACGCAGCAGACGGCCCAATGCCACAGACGCGCGAGCACATCTTGCTTGGCCGTCAGGTTGGCATCCCGTACATGGTTGTTTACATGAACAAAGTTGACCAGGTTGACGACGAAGAGTTGCTTGAGTTGGTTGAAATGGAAATCCGTGAGCTTCTGTCCTCTTATGAGTACCCTGGCGACGACATTCCTGTGATCCCTGGTTCCGCTTTGGCTGCTTTGGAAGACCGTGACGACAACATCGGCAAAGACTCCATCAACAAATTGATGGCAGCGGTTGACGAGTACATCCCAACGCCAGCACGTGCGGTAGACCAGCCGTTCTTGATGCCTGTTGAGGACGTGTTCTCGATTTCCGGCCGTGGTACAGTTGTAACCGGTCGTGTTGAACGCGGTGTGATCAATGTTGGTGACGAGATCGAAATCGTTGGCATCAAAGACACGCAGAAGACAACATGCACAGGCGTTGAAATGTTCCGCAAGCTGCTTGATCGCGGTGAAGCAGGCGACAACATTGGTGCACTTCTTCGTGGTGTTGACCGTGAAGCGGTTGAGCGTGGCCAGGTGCTTTGCGCGCCTAAGTCCGTGAACCCACACACAAAGTTCGAAGCA
>Ga0209533_1000976_pt1 | contig 27043 bp, 22 predicted proteins | sample COG_04_FD_184748 | JGI IMG/M metagenome (GOLD analysis project Ga0209533, IMG submission 184748) | Pelagic Microbial community sample from North Sea - COGITO 998_met_04 (SPAdes) (version 2) | ecosystem: Environmental > Aquatic > Marine > Neritic zone/Coastal water | place: Helgoland, sampling...
CTGACAATTTAAAGGCCAGGGTGTAATCACGCTGAGTGCGCTTTCGGCCTGTGTTAGAACAGGATTCCATAAATAAGTCTCCAAGGTGTCAACTTATTTCAGGACGGGTCAATCAGACAAAAAAAACCCCGCGGCTGCGGGATTTTTTATTGGCTGGCTATTGGCTTGATCAGGCACCGTGTTGATTAGGATCGATGTTGATCAGGACCGCTGTTGATTAGGCCAAGGGACCGATGCCGACCTTGCTGCGGATCTCACGCAGGAATGGGCTGGCATAGAGACGGGCCTTATCGGCACCGGTCTGCAATAATCGATCGAGTTGAATCGGATCGGCCATCAGTCGGTTGTATTCCTGGCGCTTGTCCTTGAGCTCCTCGTTTAAAAACTCAAACAGGAACTGCTTCATCTCGCCCCAACCGATGCCATCGGCATAGCGTTGACGCAAGGCCGCTTGCTCGGCTGGGCCAGTAAAGGCCGAGTAGATGGCAAACAGAGTACAGCCATTCGGATCTTTCGGCTCACCGGGCATCAGACTGTTGGTTTGCACCTTATTGATCAACTTACGGAATTTCTTTTCGTCTTCGAATAACGGGATGGTATTGCCATAGCTCTTGGACATCTTGCGACCGTCCAGGCCAGGAATAATCATCGCCGTTTCATCGATCACCGCCTCGGGCAGGCTGAAGGTCTCGCCGTAGAGATGATTAAAGCGCTGGGCAATATCACGCGCCATTTCGATGTGCTGGCCCTGGTCTTTGCCGACCGGTATTTTCTGGCCATTGAACATCAGGATGTCGGCCGTCATCAGGATCGGGTAACTGAACAGACCCATCTCGATACCCTTGTCGGCATCAGCTTCGCTGCCCGACAAATTATCCTGCACCGCGGCCTTATAGGCATGCGCTCGATTCATCAGGCCCTTGGCGGTGATGGTGGTCAGAATCCAGCACAACTCGAGTATTTCGGGGACATCGCTTTGGCGGTAAAAGGTCACCCGATTCGGGTCCAGGCCGGTGGCCAACCAGGTGGCCGCAATCGAGCGCGCGGACTCACGGATCAGCGCCGGTTCATGGCTTTTAATCAGGGCGTGGTAGTCGGCTAAAAAAAGAAAGGACTCGGCATTGGCGCTTTGGCTGGCCAAGATAGCAGGGCGTATGGCGCCGGCGTAGTTACCCAGGTGGGGGTTGCCGGTGGCGGTAATACCCGTTAGTACACGTGTTGTTGTCATGTTGGTTTCGTCTAATCAGTAAGGCCTATGCCCAGCACTGTACTATAAGCGACAAGTGCCGGGCAACTGGCGGAAACAATAAAAAAGGCCGGTCTAAGACCGGCCTTCGGCTCTGCAATGGCGCGCCTGACTAAGGTTTTTCGTCGGCTTCGTTGCCTTCATCTTTAAGCCAGCTGGGCACCTCATCCTGATCGACTTGCTCGCGCTCTTGCGGGATCAAATCCTCTTTCGAGATGTTCATTAGCATCAGGATGTTGGCGGCGACATAGATTGACGAGTAGGTACCGATCGCCACGCCGACGATTAAGGCGATGGCGAAAGCAAAGATCATCTCACCGCCGAGCACCGCCAAGGCGAGTAGCACCAAGACCGTGGTGAAGGAGGTGATAATGGTTCGGCCCAGCGTTTGCGTCAGCGAAATATTGATCAGGTACGAGATATCGTTACTGCGCAAGGTCTGAAAGCTTTCGCGGATCCGGTCAGAGACCACAATGGTATCGTTCAACGAGTACCCGATCACAGCCAACACCGCGGCGAGCACCGTGAGGTCGAACGCCATCTGGGTCAGGGAGAAAAACCCGAGCACAATCAGCACATCGTGTACCAAGGCGACCACGGCGCCGATGGCAAACTTAAATTGGAAACGAAAGGCGATATAGAGCATCACCAAGCCCAAGGCGACCAGCATGCCGATGCCGCCCTGGTTGGCCAGTTCTTCACCGACCTGAGGGCCGACAAATTCGTTGCGGCGCAAGCTGACGTCGTCGCGCATGGCTTGCACCAAGCTGAGAACTTCCTCACCCAGAGCCGGGTTGTTGTCTTCCTGCATGCGGATGAGCACATCGGTGTTATTGCCGAAATACTGCGCCGCGACATCTTTGTAGCCCGCATCGACCAGGGTAGAGCGGATCAGTTCAACATCCACACTGCGTTCAAAGCCCAATTCAATCTGCGCGCCACCGGTGAAATCGAGGCCGAAATTGAGGCCGCGGGTCGCCAGAGATAGCACCGAGACCAGCAATAGGACGGCGGACAGAAACAGGGCTATTTTGCGTTTACCCATAAAGTCGAGCACTTTCACTTCAGACATACTGGTCTCCTTAAATGGGTAACTTGGTGACAACTCGGCCGCCATAGACCAGATTGGTCAGGCCGCGGGTTAGCATAATGGCGGTAAACATCGAGGTAATAATACCGACCGAGAGGGTCACGGCGAAGCCCTTGACTGAACCGGTGCCGATGGCGTAGAGGATCACGGCAACGATCAGAGTGGTGATGTTGGCATCCAGAATGGTCACAAAGGCGCGGTTGTAACCGGCGTCGATGGCGGTCTGGATCGGTCGGCCGAGGGCGAGTTCCTCTTTAATGCGCGAGAAGATCAACACGTTGGCGTCGACCGCCATACCGACCGTTAAGACGATGCCGGCAATGCCGGGCAGGGTCAGGGTGGCACCGAGGATCGACATAACCGCGGTCACCAAGATCAGGTTAACCGAGAGCGCGACGCTGGCAAAGACGCCAAAGACCTTATAAAAACCAATCATAAAGAGTATGACCAAGCCAAAGCCGATCACCACGCTCTCCAAACCCTTAGCGATGTTTTCAGCACCCAGGCTCGGGCCCACCGTGCGTTCCTCCACAAAGGTCATCGGTGCGGCCAGGGCGCCGGCGCGCAACAGCAGCGCCAGTTCCGAGGCTTCTTCCGGACTATCGAGGCCGGTGACCTGGAAGTTGGACGAGAAGATGCCCTGAATGGTCGCCAGCGAAATGATTTCGCGTACTTCAAAATTACGATATTGCGGCACCTGCTCACCGTTGATGGTCTCATAGCCGAGCAGCTCAGACTTCTGTTCGATAAAGACCACGCCCATCGGTTGCTTAAGATTGTTCTTGGTGGTCTCGCCCATGCGCGCGCCGCCGGCGCTGTTAAGCGTGACCGAAACGGCCGCGGTACCATTCTCGTCGAATGTGGTTGAGGCATTGGTGACGCTGTCGCCGGTCACAATTATGTCTTTTTCCAGCATGACCGTGCGGCTGCTATCTTTAAAGGTAAAGAGGTCACCATTACCGTCTTTGGATTGCAGACGGTATTCCAAGTTAGCGGACTTGCCCAAAATGGTTTTGGCGCTGGCGGTATCTTGCACGCCGGGTAATTCAACCACAATTCGGTTACGACCCTGACGCTGAACCAGTGGCTCGGCGACGCCAATCTCATTGACTCGGTTGCTCAGCGTGGTTTGGTTTTGCTTAATCGCATAGTCTTCCATGGCGCTGATGGCCGTTTCGGTCAAGACCAGATTGAGCGAGGGTAACTCACGTACCTCGGTATCGGAATAGAGGAACTCGGGGACGTTACGCTTCAACCAAGTCTTGGCTTGATCGCGGAAGGCGCTGTCGACCAGAACCACTTGGATACTGTCACTGCCGGTCACATTGACGGCGCGATAGCGGATACCCTCTTCACGCAAGCTGCGCTTGATGTCCGCTTCAAAGTTGGCCAAGCGATTGCCGATGTACTTGTCCATGTCCACTTCCATCAGGAAATGCACACCACCGGACAGGTCTAGGCCCAAGGCCATGGGTTTGCCGCCGAGCACCGAGAGCCATTGGGGCGTCGTCGGGGCCAGGTTCAGGGCGATTATATAGTCACTGCCCAGGCCAACCTGCAAGGCGGCCTTAGCGAGCAGTTGATCTTCATTGCTGTTGACGCGGATAAGCAGCGATTGAGCCTGCACATCGGCACCGAAATATTGGATTTGCGCTGCATCTAAGGCCGCAGTGGCCTGTGCCAAGGTATTGTTGTTGACGATGACGCCCGCCTTGGTAGCACGTATTTGAACGGCTGGATCATTGGGGTACAGGTTGGGCAGGCTGTAGTAGACGCCAATGACCAAAATGAAGCCGATAATTAGATATTTCCACAACGGGTATTTATTTAGCATGGTGATTCCCTGGCCGATGAAGCAAAACACCCAGCGAGGCTGGGTGTTTGTCGATATTAGATAGCTTTGAGCGTGCCCTTAGGCAAGGTCGCGCTAATGGCGTGTTTTTGGAACGTTAAGCTGACGTTCGGTGCCACTTCAACCTGGATATAGTCGTCGGTTACCTTGGTGACCTTGCCGGCGATGCCAGCATTTGTGACCACTTCGTCACCCTTACCAATCGAGCTGAGCAGGTTTTTATGCTCTTTGGCACGCTTGGACTGTGGACGCCAAACCATAAACCAAAAGATCACAAAGAAAACACCTAACATAATTGGCAATTGCCAAGCGGGCTGTGCTGGGGTTTCGCCTGCGGCCAAGGCAGCAACAGGGATTAAAGCTAATACAAGTGCGACGAGCTTTTTCATGATGTACTCCAAGTAATGGGTTTGTTTTTTTTTAAAATTCTTCCCCGGTCCATCGAGCCGAACCGGGTGGGCCGGAACGCAGGTGCCGCTCCGAGAATCAATACAGGCCGTTGACAAAAAATCGGATAGTCGTCTTATGGTGTCAAAGCCGGCGTTTCCAAGCCACGCAGCTGATAAAAGCCCTCGACATAGGCATCGAGGCGATTTTCTTCTATTGCGCCGCGCAATTGTGCCATTAAACGCTGATAATATCGCAAGTTATGGATGGTATTGAGCTGTGCACCGAGCATTTCGCCACATTTATCCAGATGATAGAGGTACGCCTTGGTGAAATTGCGACAGGTATAGCAATCGCAGTCGGCGTCCAATGAGCTGGTATCGTGGCGATACTTGGCATTACGGATTTTGACCACACCATCGGTGACAAACAGATGGCCATTGCGGGCATTGCGCGTCGGCATTACACAGTCGAACATATCCACTCCGCGGCGCACGCCTTCAACCAGATCTTCCGGTTTGCCCACGCCCATAAGGTAGCGAGGCTTGTCGGCGGGCATCAGGGCGGGCAGGTAATCGAGTACCTGCATCATTTCTTCCTTGGGTTCGCCGACGCTCAGGCCGCCGATGGCATAGCCGTCGAAGCCGATCTCGGTTAAACCGGCCAAGCTGACTTCACGCAGATCGCGCAGCATACCGCCCTGGATAATACCAAAAAGCGCCGACGGGCTGTCGCCGTGGGCATCCTTGGAACGTTTGGCCCAACGCAGTGACAATTCCATCGATTTCTTCACTTCGGCATGGGTCGCCGGGAAGGGCGTGCACTCATCAAAGATCATTACGATATCGGAACCGAGCGCCTTCTGAACCGCCATGCTGCTCTCGGGCGTCATATGCACCTTGTCGCCGTTGACCGGCGACTGAAAGGTCACCCCATCCTCGGTAATCTTGCGCATCTTACCCAGGGAGAACACCTGAAAGCCACCGGAGTCGGTTAGGATGGGCTTGGACCAATTGGCAAAGTCGTGCAGATCGCCGTGGTCGCTGATCACCTCGGTGCCCGGCCGCAACATCAGATGAAAGGTGTTGCCGAGAATAATTTCCGCGCCGATGTCTTCTAAATCTCTTGGCGTCATGCCCTTAACGGTGCCATAGGTGCCGACCGGCATAAACGCGGGTGTTTGCACGTCACCCCGAGGAAAGCTCAAAGTACCCCGACGCGCTTTGCCATCGGTATTGTGCAGGGTGAAGGACATAAAGCTGGAATGGCTCATGCGGTGGCCTCGCTAGCTAAGGGCGGTAGGTTATGGGGGGTGACAAACATCGCATCGCCATAACTGAAAAAACGATACTGCTCGTGCACGGCTTCGGCATAGGCGGCCATCACCGCATCCTGCCCGGCAAAGGCGCTGACCAGCATAATCAAGGTCGATTTGGGTAAGTGAAAATTGGTTAACATGGCATCGACGGTCTTAAAGCGATAACCCGGGTAGATAAAGATGCGCGTGTCCCCGGTGAAGGGCTCAATAGCGCCAGAGCTCGAGGCACTCTCTAACGAACGGACACTGGTAGTCCCGATCGCGATCACCCGCTTACCCGCGGCCTGAGTGGCGCGAATCTGCTCAACCACGGCGAACGACACATCGACCCACTCCGCATGCATAATGTGGTCAGCCAACTGCTCGGTTTTAACCGGTGCAAAGGTGCCTGCACCGACATGCAGGGTAACAAAGGCTGTGTTGACACCCTTGTCGGCCAGTCGAGCCATCAGGGCATCATCAAAATGCAGCCCGGCCGTCGGCGCAGCCACGGCGCCTTTTTTGTCGGCATAGACGGTTTGGTAACGCTCACGGTCGGTGCTGTCATCGGCCCGTTCAAGATAGGGCGGCAATGGCATGTGGCCGTGTTGGTCGAGCAGATCGACCAGTGGCTCTGGGTTGCGGCACTCAATCTTAAACAGATTGTCATCGCGGCCGGTCACGACCAACTCGATGCCGCCTTCCATCAGCAGCTCGGTACCCACCTTGGAGCTCTTGTTGGCCCGAATATGCGCCAAGGCGGTGTGGCTGGAGGTCATCCGCTCAATCAGCACCTCGATCTTACCGCCGGAGGTCTTTTGGCCGAACAGCCGGGCCGGTATCACCCGGGTGTCGTTGAAGACCAAGAGATCGCCAGGCGATACCAGATCTTCAAACTGCGGAAAGCGCAGGTGTTGGCATTGACCGGTATCACCGGCCAGATGCAGCAGACGGCTGCCCGTGCGTTCGCTGGCCGGGTGGCGGGCGATCAAATTATCGGGTAATTCAAAGTCAAAATCGTTTAGGTGCATGCGGGCTTATCAGGGTACCAAAAAAGGCCGACCATTCTATCTGATTTGTCCGCCCGTCTCTATGGTGCAGGGCCATTCTTAGCGGCGATAATGACAGTCTGGCTTGCAAAACTAATGGACTGTTGTGCGCAGTAGGGTAAATGCGGTCATTCATTGATCAATAAGCAGTCAGCCGGTACCCAGTTCGGCCCCTAGGTCGAATTGCGCCTGTCGGGTACCGATTTCCTCAAAGTTGACTGTATATGGCGGGGATTCGCAGCCATAGCTGGGAAAGTCAGCCAATGACCCCAAAACCTAAGCTAAGTGCTTGACACAAAAGAATTAATCCCTAGAATAGCGCCCCACAGTGCCAGCGTGGTGAAATGGTAGACACACGGGATTCAAAATCCCGCGCCCTTAAAAGCGTGCCGGTTCGAGTCCGGCCGCTGGTACCAAATATTACTTAGAAGCCTGCTATGAAGCGGGCTTTTTTGTGCCTGCGATAAAACCGCCTTAAAAACCCACATTAAGATTCATCGATTTTTAGCCGAACTAGCTGCCCTTGCGCTCCTGCTGGATTCGTCACCCTCGGCCGTCAAGCTTCGGCCTTGCCAACAGGTAATCATCGTCATCTTCGTATTGCCCCGCTACTTTGCCGTGTGCTAAGTTTTGAGATACCTGATCTCGAGCTTTGCCTTGGGTCGCCTCCGGATGGACTTGAAGATAAATCATTATCAATCGGGCACGCTTAACGAGTTGGTCCAGAAGGCTGCTTTTGGGGTTGGCCTTTAAGCCCTGCCCAGTCTCGATTATTTCGTCCTCGGTTAGCATTTGGAACGACAACCGCTCAGTACGGAATAGGTTTCTCGATAGCTCCACCAACATCAACGAGTCCTGATCATTCCAAGCTCTGCCTGCCGTGGCTTTGACGAGCTTCTCCCAGTAAGGGCTAACACCGTCACCCAGCTCGACATCAACGGGCGGGTTATTTGCCTCTAGAACACCGCTGAGGATCTCTTGCGAGCCTAGCTCTTTGTCTGATCTTTGGCGATTTATTGCCTACGCATCGTATCGTGGTTTAGGCTTTCAAGTGTGCTAGCGATGAAGGAGAGGTACCCCAACGGTACTTGGGTTTGTAGGCTGTAGAGGCTGGCTATGCCCCCTGGGGGTAGCTGCGGCGGCGTGTGAGTTGCCTTGCTGTTGATTTGTGCGATAGTGATGGGGGAGTACGAAAAGGCCCTTTGTTAACAGGAGTATTATTTCATCAAACGAGGGTTCTTCCAATACTATTGTTGAACTGCTTTTGTGTTGCAGATAGGGTCGGATTTAGTGCGACGGATAGCTTAATTACTCCGCCTCTAAACTAGCAGTGCCAGTTGTATAGCCGAAGGTAGCCAGCACAATCAGACAATGGTGCTCGCCGTCTTGGTCAAACAGGTAAAGACCTATCAACTTCCTGCTCCCTGCAATGTTAGGTGCTCGAATTGTGTAAATAGTCTTGCTGTCATGTTTTACGACCATGGCAAAAAACCTATACATTGGTAAGTCATTGAATCTAATACACTTTATGCTGTGTAAAGTTTTTAGCTATTTTCACTGTGATACAACCTTATATTTTTAACTAGTTAGAGTTGCCTAACATAGTAGGTAACTAATGGCTAGTTGTTGGCATGTAATCATCTGTATGGTTAGTTCTGTAATAAGAATAACCTACTGAAGTTACTATATAAGATGATCATAGAAACTGAACTTGGGAATTCCAGCTTTGATGCGTTTGATGCCGTCAGAGATCAATGAAAATAGCTTTTAACCAGATCAAGAGCAGACTTTTTACCTCCAGGGAGTTCATTTCTATGGTTCTTTCTTAGCACCTGTATTTGAGACAAGAAGCGAGTAAATATTATAGAAATTACGGGTATTTTATTTTAAGCAGTACACAAATTGCTCTAGTGGTACCTGCAGCTTTACAACTAGCAGTTCTACGAATAAGAACATTACGATCAGAAGTTACTATCGACACATGACTTGCCAGAGGTGTCTGCCTTGTCAATTAAAAGCTAATAGTTGCAATGGGACAATTATGTCCTCTAACTACCTATAATTACAATAAAATCAAGGCTAAAAAGTTGGCACTAATCTTTCTTGTAAATACGGTGATGCTGGAGTTCTACCTCCAAAAAGAATAACAATTAAAGAGCGGTTTGTATGGGCAGAAATAGTAAGTCGTGGTTAAAACACATCGGTATTGGTGGCAGGCTGTTCTTGGCGTTTGTGCTGATCTCATCAATTACAATACTCGCAAGCGGTCTTTCGACTAATACCTATTTGCAATTACGAGAACGTTTGCTGCTGCTTAAACATCAAGATATTCCTGGGTTGGACGCGGCAGCTAGACTTAATGATAAAAGTCGATTGATTGTGGCAACGGCACCCTTATTGGTAACTGGAGACTCAACCTTCTCCCGCCTCAAAGCCATGGATGAACTTACTAAATCGATAGATGAAATGGATACGTTGATGCGTAACCTACCAGGCTACAATAGCTACTTCCGTGAACTAATCATGCAGATTTACAATGGTTTGGCACTGCTATATCAAAGCGTCGAGCGCCTGGAGCAGATTCGGTATGAATTCAATGAAAACTCGCGTTTACTTTTCCCTCTTTTTCAACAGCTGATTTCAGCGCTTGAAGTGCCTAGTGATTCCATTACACAAGAATCATTGGCTGGCGTGATAAACCGGCTCTATTACTTCTCTGCCCTGTTTGAAAAGGTGCGGAATGACACCACCTACAACGAGCTAGATTATTCATATTTACGTTTAAAAAATCTTTCCGATCAGATTGAGCAATTGCTAACTCAACTACCGGAAAATAGCCTATCAGAATTCCGCTTAGAGGGTATTCAACGGCTTTTAGTAATTGGATCGACACGCGGAGACCTATTCAGGCTAAAAAATGAAGAGCTAGACTTGCTCTACCAACAAAGTTACTTGCTTGAAAATAGCCAAGGCCACGTCCAACAGCTTGCAGCTCAGGTTAATAGTTATACGAATCAGACAAATGAGAGCATCAGTAACTCTCTTGTCAGTGCAATCTCATCGATCAACAATAGTATCCGTAGCATTTTACTGCTTTCACTTGCCAGTTTAATAATTGCCGGATCCATTTCCTGGTTCTATGTACGTAGTAACGTACTACAACGAATTTCAGAATTACAAAGAAACATGCGCGCAATAGCCTCCGCGCAACTGGACACTCGAATACACATACGAGGCAACGATGAAGTTTCGAGTATGGCTCGTGACTTAAAGCATTTTCAAAATACTGCAATTGAAGTGAAGCGCACCAATCAAAAACTTTCAGCAGAAATTAATGAAAGGATTGCTGCCGAGGCTCAATTAAAGTTAGCTCAAAATGAATTAGTACAGGCTGGTAAGTTAGCAGCGTTAGGGCAGTTGAGTGTTGGCATTACGCACGAGATAAACCAACCGTTAACAGCTATTTCTAGCCATCTTCATACGGTCGGCCGACGTTTGGAAAAGCAGCAGACTGAACAGGCTGTTGTGAGCCTTGGCAAAATTAGAATGCTACTGGATAAAGTTGCTGGAATCACTCGTCATTTGAAGGCATTCGCTCGCGAAGCTGGAGCCGAACTCAGCCCTGTGGATTTGGACGATGTGATTGGAGAGGCTCTGGATCTTTTATCCAATCGTTTGAAGGAACAACAATGCCAATTAAATTATGTTCCAGGTGCCAAGGGACTCTCCGTATCGGCTGAACCCATTAGGCTCGAGCAGGTTTTAGTAAACTTAATCAGCAACTCTGTAGATGCTATGGATAATTGCCAAACTCGAACTTTAGATATTTGCGTTTCGGAAAACGGAGACGAAGTTAAAATCGATATCAGTGACAGCGGTATCGGTATACCAGAAAATCAAATCGCAATGATTTTCGATCCTTTTTTCACCCAAAAAGAAGTGGGTAAAGGTCTCGGTCTCGGTTTATCAATTAGTTATAACATCATTCAAGATTTCGGTGGTCGAATCCGCGTCAAATCGACTCAAGATCTGGGTAGTTGTTTCACCCTGATTTTACAAAAGGTAAAGACTTAAATGCTTAACGATATACGAATTATTATTATCGATGACGACAAGGAAATTATCGAGGCGCTCTCTGAAATGTTGGAATTGGAAGAGTTTAATGTTGAAAGGTTTTCGTTGCCAGAAAAAGCCTTACTAACGCTCAACAAAAATAGCCCAGTAGTCGTCCTAAGTGATGTCAAAATGCCCCGGATGGATGGACTCACTTTGCTCGCAAAGCTGCAGCAACTCGATCCTGATATTCCAGTGCTATTGATGAGTGGCCACGGAGACATTCCAATGGCAATTGAAGCCATGAAAGAAGGTGCTTATGATTTTCTTGAGAAACCATTGCCACCCGAAAAGCTACTAAGTCAATTACAACGTGCGGCCGATAAACGACGCCTGGTGTTGGAAAATCGTAATTTGAAACAAAATATACAACGGCAAAGTGGCCTTGAAGCTTTCATCATGGGCGAGTCAGCTGTAATTAAGAATATTCGTCAGCAAGTTTTAGCTCTGGCACAAGCAAACGTCGATACAATAATTTATGGCGACACGGGTAGCGGTAAAGATGTAGTAGCCCGTGCGCTTCACCAATTTAGTCAACGCTCCGACAAACGGTTTATCGCCATCAACTGTGGGGCTATCAGTGAAAACCTGATCGAAAGTGAATTATTCGGTCATGAAGCCGGATCCTTTACAGGCGCAAGCAAACGTCACATTGGCAAGATAGAAGCAGCCGATGGCGGTACATTATTTTTGGATGAAATTGAGACGATGCCATTAGCAGTTCAAATCAAACTGTTACGAGTATTGCAAGACCGCGTTGTTGAACGTGTTGGCAGTACCAAGTCGATTCAAGTTAAGTTGACGGTGATCGCTGCTAGCAAAGACGATTTAGCTCAGCTTAGCGATGAGAGTCGGTTTCGTAAAGATTTATTTTACCGTTTAAACGTAGCAAATCTAACAATTCCACCATTAAAGGATAGACAGGAAGATATACTACCGCTGTTCTACCATTACGCGTTCAAGGCTAGTGCGCAATTCTCGAGGCCTCAACCTGAACTCACTCCGTCACATTTAACAAAATTGTTACAGCACGACTGGCCGGGTAATGTAAGGGAACTAAAGAATGCCGCAGATAGATTTGTTCTTGGTATCAACGAAACTCAATTAGGATCTTTGCATACTGAAGAAGACAGCGTCGGAAGCTACGAGGAGCGGATGGAGTTGTTCGAACGTCAGATATTGGAGGAGGGCTTGGTTGCGGCTCAAGGACAGTTAAATGAGGCGGCTGAATTTTTAAACCTAACTCGAAAGACTTTGTACCGAAAACTAAAAAAGCATCAATTGGACAAGCAGTTATTTAAAATCCCTGAATGAAATGGATACAGCGGTCTCATTTGTAATGGAAGTTCGGGGGGCTATATTGTCCACAACAAAATATAAGTATTTAAGGGTAAAAGCTACGATTAGTAATTTTAATTTTGGTCGAAAATTGCCAGATTTTGTTGTCGGAACCGCTTTCAGCCGCATGCAATATGACACAATAAATATATTATCAGGATAAAGCCAATGCCATGTAAATTCCCTTCAAAACTCTTCTCAACTGTGTTGATCATTCTAATCGCCAACACTGGCTTTGCTGGAGAATGCACTCATAGAGGTGTTTTAGAAGAAGAATTCTGTGACGAAAACTACGATATGGTCGCAGATTCACCTCAGTACTCCTCTAGGTGGAGGGACCCAAGCACGCTTTTTTTTACCTACTCCCCCGTTGAACACCCAGCTGTTTATCAAAGTATATTTTTGGAGTTTCAACAACACCTAGCCGCTGTTACTGGTAAAAAGGTTGCCTACCTCTCAGTAAACTCAAATGCTGCTGAAGTTGAAGCACTGCGTTCTGGTCAGCTGCACATTGCTGGTTTCGCAACAGGCGCCACTGGTTATGCTGTTAACTTAGGTGGCTTTGTGCCTATTGCGGTTACGGGCAATGCAAATTCATTACAAAATTATGCTTTAATTACGATCACTCAGAAGGATAGTGAAATCCGGTCGATGGCTGACTTGAAAGGAAAGTTAATAGCCCATACCTCTTTATCGTCGAACTCAGGAAATTTAGCGCCACGTGCATTATTTCCAGGCCTAGGTCTAACGCCTGATGTAGATTACACCGTTAAATATTCTGGCAAACATGATCAATCCATTATGGGTGTTTTGGCTGGTGACTACGATGCTGCACCTGTGGCTTCTGACGTGTTTAATCGTATGGCGGCGGCTGGTCGTATTAACAAAGATGACTTTCGTATTCTTTATACCAGCCCGAGTTTCCCGACCTCTGCGTTTGGATATGCGCATGATCTACACCCTGATCTATCTGTAAAAATTAATGAAGCTTTTTTTTCCTTTAGATTCTCACCCGTAATGAGTGAATCATTTGATGGTGCTGATCGTTTTTACCCTGTGACATTTAAAGACGATTGGAAAGTCATTCGTGATATTGCTCATGCCACCGGTACTTCCTATACGAGAACAGACTTAAAGAATTTGGCTAAAACAGATGCGCTCGAAGCCGCGAAAAAATCGGCTTCTACAAAATTAAATGTCAAAAATTCTGAATAATCACTAATAAATAGAGATTCGTTGTATTTGTAAGAGGTCAGTTTAAATGGTGATGAATGTATTTAGTAACAAATATCTAATAATGCGTCACGGTGAAAGTGAGGCCAATGTGGCTGGACTGATCGTCAGCGACCCTGCTATCGGTTGTGAGCGGTATGGATTAACTGAGCTCGGTCGTCAACAGGTTTTAAGATCGGTGACCGACTACATGCTTGCAAATTTGCCCACAGAGGCGTCTGTTAGTCATCCGATAAGCAAAGTGATTTGTTCCGATTTCCTAAGAACTATACAAACTGCCAATCAATTATCTAGAATATTAGGGTTGCCAGCCCCACAAATAGAACCTGGGCTGCGTGAGAGATTTTTTGGTGATTGGGAAGGGAAGCCCGACACTCACTATCCGGAAATTTGGAAGCTCGACAATGAACCAGTCAGTCAGACAATCCAAAATATAGAAACAGCAATTCACGTGCGTAGGCGGGGCCTTGATGTCATCGAAAAACTTGAGCGGCAGTTTGACAATGAAGTTATCTTGTTAGTTTCTCATGGTGATATGTTACAGATTTTGTTGACTGCTTTCTTTGAAATACCTGCTGAGCAGCATCGTTCTCTGCCGCACCATAAGCAGGCTGAAATAAAATCTCTGATGGTAAACGGACAGGAATTTAGTACAAGACTTCAGGTCCTTTAAGTTTTCTAAAAATAACAAATTAGAACTAACCCAATAATATGAGGAAATAGAAATGCCACTTAAGACAAAACTAAGAGGGCCTATGCCAGAGCTCATAGGGCATCGCGGCTTATCTCTCCTATCGCCAGAAAATACTCAGGCAAGTATTGAGTGTGCAGCAATACATGGAATCAAATGGGTAGAGTTAGACGTAACTATGCTTGGAGACCATTCGCTAATAATGATGCACGACCCTGACCTACGTTTGTTTAATCAGGCTGGAATAAAATTAATTAATTTAGACGCCAATAGCATTAAAGAAGTTGATGCTGGAAGCTGGTTCAGTAAAGATTTTTGTAACGAACCACTAATCGACTTGGCTAAAGCTTTCAGGTTAATAAAAAAACACAATCTTTGCTTTAATTTAGAAATTAAAATAAATCCGGATATGGAACACTTGGGTCAAGTCGATGTAATCTATTCGGAAATCAGGAAAGCAAAATTAACTTCAGATTCACTTATAGTATCGAGCTTTAATATTTTGGCATTGTCACATTTACGATCTTTAGATGCCACAATAAATATTGCGCCATTGTATAAACATTTACCGATTGAGTTTGATGAGGAGTTATTTGCGTTAAACCCAGTTTCAATTCATTGCGATCATATTAATTTAAATAAACTACAAGCAAAAGAAATAAGCAAAAAAGTACCATTGTATTGTTTTACAGTAAATGACACGACCATTTTTAAAAAACTGTTGTCATGGGGTGTAAGCGGTGTATTTTGCGACCGAGCCCATGCCGAAGATATGTGGGACGTTGTAGAAAAATCTAAAATTATCTGTTAATCCAGAAACCGTTCATTGCGGCGGCTTTTAAATCGCCCCTAAATATCACTTGCGTCAGATGTAACAGAAGAAAGCCGAGAGAGTCCCATTGGCTTTAAATTTCGTAGAGAAAATGGACTGTTATGCCCCATTTAGATATCCGAGTGGGACAAAAACGTCTATTTATAATATGGATTGTGTGTTTTTTATCCCAACCCCCATGATAAATATGACTTTATTACCTTTGGCAGGATTTTTGCTTTATCCCTGATAAGCCCGATAGGTATTCGCGGGGCCTATTTAGTGTTACAGCTAAGCTGTGACAGAATAAAAATAATTAAAAATGGGAAAAACAATGAAAAATTTGATAGTCGGCGCACTAGTCGTCGGAACTACACTTTGGTCACCTCTGGTCACTGCTGCAGAAACAGAAATTCAGTTTTGGCATGCATTTAGTGGCCGTCTAGGTGAATTAGTTGCCGCGCAAGTTGACGAATTCAACGCTGGGCAAAATGATTACACCGTCGTTGCCAGTCACAAGGGCAACTATTCGGAAACATTGAACGCTGGAATAGCAGCCTTCCGCGCAGATGAACAGCCTCATATTTTGATGGTGTTTGAAGTCGGCACAGCAACAATGATGGCTGCCAAAGGCGCTGTTCGGCCAGTTTCCGATGTAATGGCGGCTTCTGGGGCCGAATTTGACGAGAACGCCTATATTGGTGCTGTAAAAGGGTATTATACAAGCACTGAAGGCGATATGTTGTCGCTTCCGTTCAACTCTTCCACTCCTGTTCTATGGGTTAACCGCGATGCTCTAAAAGTAGCCGGAATTGATCCAGACATAGATTTGTCTACTTGGCAAAACGTTGGCTCGACTCTTGACTTACTTAAGACTGCGGGTCATGAATGTCCACTTACAACCGCATGGCAGAGCTGGATTCACCTCGAAAACCTGTCTGCTTATCATGATGTCCCATTCGCAACCCAGGACAACGGTTTTGCCGGTCTTGACACTGAGCTAGCTTTAAATGGTCCTGTGCAAGTTAAGCACATTAGCGCTATGGGCGAATGGGCAAAAGAAGGTAAATTCTTCTACGCTGGACGCCGAAATGAAGGCGGTGCTAACTTCCGTGCTGGTGATTGTGCTCTCTTCACCGAGAGCTCTGCCGGTTATGCTGGAATAAAAGCTGAGGCTAAGTTTGACTTTGACGTTCGCCCCCTTCCTTACTGGAAAGGTATGGGTAATGCGCCACAGAACACCATAATTGGCGGTGCATCTCTTTGGGTCATGGAAGGTCATGAAAAAGCTGAATACACAGGCGCTGGTGAATTCTTATCGTTCTTGTCATCTTCACCGATTCAAGCTAAATGGCATCAGGATACTGGTTATCTACCAATTACAACAGCCGCTGCAGAGGCCACTCGCGCTGCAGGTTTTTACGATGCGAACCCAGGTACCGACGTTGCTGTTATTCAGATGACTACGAATACGCCAACGGCGAATTCAAAGGGTCTACGTTTAGGCTCGTTTGACCAAATTCGAGGCATTATCGACGAAGAACTAGAAGCTGTATGGGCCGGTGATAAAACGGCACAAGAAGCACTAGATAACGCGGCCGAGCGTGGCAACAGATTGTTGCGCCGTTTCGAACAAGCCAACCGTTAGACCCCCTCATGATACGGACGACCTTTCGTAGTCGTCCGTTTTTAAATATAAGGCAAACACTTATGGAGAAACGCGTGACGTTTCGGGGTTGGCTATTGCCGCTTCTTCTTATTGGACCCCAAATAATTATTTCTGGGGTCTTTTTTTTCTATCCCGCTGGACAAGCCATTTGGCAATCTCTTTTCATTCCTGACCCATTCGGATTGTCGATGCAATATGTGGGGCTTGGGAATTTTGAATACTTATTGTCCGATCCTTATTATCGAAGATCATTTCTTACAACAGGAATTTTTTCAACCCTTGTGACCCTAGTGTCTATGTTGCCAGCCCTATTTTTGGCTGTAGTTGCTGATCGTTTGATCAAGGGTGCTGGTGTCTATCGCACGCTATTGATTTGGCCTTATGCCGTCGCACCGGCTATAGCAGGTGTACTTTGGTTATTCATGTTCAACAGCCGCGTTGGAGTGGTTTCGTGGTATTTGGGCAACCTTGGATACGATTGGAACCATGTTTTGAACGGTGGCGAAGCAATGGGCCTTGTCGTTGTGGCCTCGGCTTGGGGTCGAATTAGCTACAATTTTTTATTCTTTTTAGCCGCTCTTCAAGCAGTTCCGAAATCAATAATCGAAGCAGCAGCCATTGATGGCGCACGGTTTTGGCGGCGGTTCTGGACCATTGTTGTGCCTCTACTATCGCCAACAACATTTTTTTTGTTGGTCGTTAATATCGTCTACGCCTTTTTTGAAACTTTTGGTGTCATCCATACCATCACTGCAGGTGGACCACAGCAAACCACTACGATCCTTGTCTATAAAGTATTCTCAGACGGTTTCGTAGGACAAGACCTAGGGTCGTCAGCTGCGCAATCCGTTGTGTTATTAGTCGTTGTTGGGGCCTTGACGGTATTTCAGTTTAAATTTGTCGAGCGGAGGGTGCACTATTGAAAAATAACACTATGAAACCCATGAAAGAACCGCCTCCAGGCATGGTCGAAAAACGGGGAGCTGGGCTTTGGCTAACCCATATGATCATGATTATTGGTGTGGTAATTGTATTTTTCCCGATTTGGTTGGCGTTTGTTGCCTCAACTGTCACTCAACCTGAAATCGTTAGCCCGCCTATGCCGCTTTGGCCCGGGGATCAGTTCTTTAACAATTACAAAGAAGCATTGTTTTCTGGTGTGAACGTTCCGGTAGCCACGATGTTATTGAATAGCCTGATTATGGCCATCGGCATAGCAGTGGGAAAAATCATCATCTCGCTCTTGTCCGCATTTGCCATTGTTTACTTTCGTTTTCCTGGAAAAAGTATTTTCTTCTGGTTGATTTTTATAACGCTAATGTTGCCCGTCGAGGTTCGTATTGTTCCAACGTACGAAATCATCGCTGGGTTCGGCATGCTCAATAGCTATGGCGGACTCATCTTTCCACTGATTGCTTCGGCAACAGCTACCTTTCTATTCCGTCAATTTTTCATGACCATTCCTGATGAACTTGCCGAGGCCGCAAGAGTAGACGGGGCAAAACCGATGCGCTTCTTCTGGGATATCTTGATCCCAATGAGCCGTACCAATATCGCAGCCCTCTTTGTGATCTTGTTTATTTACGGTTGGAATCAGTATCTCTGGCCATTACTGATCACCACTGATCCTGAGATGAACACCATTGTAATGGGCATAAAACAAATGTTCCCGTCTGGCGACGATGTCGCTGATTGGCCGGTTATTATGGCCGCATCAATCCTCGCGATGATCCCACCAGTTATTGTGGTCATCTCAATGCAAAAACTTTTTATCCGCGGTCTTGTTGACAGCGAAAAATAGGAAATTATATGGCTACCGTAGAACTCAAAAGCGTAAAAAAACGGTATGGGCAGGTTGAAGTAATTCACGGTGTGAGTACGGCAATTGAGGACGGTGAGTTTATTGTTATCGTTGGTCCGTCAGGCTGTGGTAAGTCGACTTTACTACGAATGGTCGCAGGGCTCGAAAGCATCTCCGAAGGCGAAATCAGCATTGGTGGGAAGCGTGTCAACGAATTAGAACCCATGGATCGCGATATAGCGATGGTGTTCCAGAATTATGCGCTTTATCCGCATATGTCGGTGCGTAAGAACATGGGTTATGGCCTTGAGATCGCGGAAATGCCTAAGGCCGAGATCGACACTAAGGTCCAAGCTGCAGCTAAACTGTTGCAATTGGAACCCTATCTCGATCGCCGTCCGCGGGACTTGTCTGGCGGGCAACGCCAGCGAGTTGCCATGGGCCGTGCCATCGTTCGGGAACCGTCAGTGTTCTTGTTCGATGAACCCTTATCTAACCTTGATGCAAAGTTACGCGTTCAGATGCGCCTTGAGATCCGTGACCTTCAAAGTCGCCTTGGGATTACATCTCTATATGTGACGCATGATCAGGTTGAAGCCATGACAATGGCAGATCGGATGGTGGTCATGAATGCAGGACGTGCCGAGCAAATCGGCACTCCACTTGAGGTGTACGAAAAGCCGCAGACGTTATTTTCAGCCCAATTCATTGGCAGCCCATCGATGAACATACTAAATGGGTTTTTAGAGAACGGGTTAGTTAAAATTGGCCATGCGGCTCTCTCGATAGAAACTGCGACGACGGGAGCGGCCTCTGTCGGAATTCGCCCAGAACATATCATCGTAGATTCAAATGGTCCTCTAACAATGATTGTAAGAATGGGCGAACCTCTTGGGGCTAATACATTGCTGCATGGAAAGTTGGCTGGAACCGATGGAGTCTTCACTGTTAGTGTTCCGGGAGTTCATTACGCTACGGTAGGTGAAGAAATCCGCTTTGGAGTCGATCCGAAAAATCTTCATTTCTTTGATGTGAATTCAGGTAAACGTCTCTAATAAATCTTACGACTAGGTCGTAAACTATATAAAAATTCGGTCATCTTTGCGCTTGGAATATTTCTCTGAGACACGATGACCATCCTTTAGTATTTGGGCGAAAAGATATTTTTCTATATTTATCGACTTTTATAGCACTGCAATCGCAGCTACTCCTACTTTGAATATCAACTGATTTAATTTATAGGTAATTTTATGTTTGTTCTTTTAATTCTGGCTGGTGCTGTTTGTTTGTTACTGTGGGGCGTTCGCATGGTTCAAACCGGTATCCAGCGACTGTTGGGGAGTAGATTAGAAAGATACCTTCGTCGCTCCACTGGTCACAGGCTCACAGCCTTTGTTACCGGTGGTAGCTCTGCTTTTCTTTTGCAGTCATCCACTGCTGTGATTCTTATGTTGGCTGGATTTTCAAGTTCGGGGATGCTCGGCCTGCCCGCGGCCCTAGCGGCCGTGTTAGGGGCTGAGTTTGGTGCAAGCATTGCGGCCCTTCTCTTGAATTTAGACATTCAAAAATTAGCGTTACCCCTCATACTTATTGGTTACGTTGTCCACCGAAAAAATCGGTCTAGAGGTGGAAAGCATAGTGGTCGCCTCATCATTGGATTAGGCTTTGTGTTGCTAGCGCTCGGTCTAATTGGCGACATCACTGAAGATGTTGGAAATAGTGAAATTTTTCTAGTTGTCAGCGGCTACGTGGAGTCTGATGAAGCTCTCGCCATGACTTTAATGGGTGTTCTTACATGGGTAATACACTCAACATTAGCGGCGGTTCTTATAATCGGTAGATTTGTGCAGGACAGCACTATCAGTATGGAGGTCGGTATCTTTCTTTTACTTGGTGCCAATGTCGGCGGCGCTGTTCCGGCTTTTGTAGCGGGCTGGGGGTTTCCAGGTAACGGCCGGCAAGTTGTATTGGGCAATCTAATATTTCGAATCTCAGCCGTCGGGTTAGGCGTTTTGCTGATGGTTTTTCTCGGCGATCAAATTGTTGACTGGTTACCAAGTAACGCAATGGGAATCGTGATCGTTCACTGTGGATTGAATTTACTAAATGGTTTGTTATTGCTTTCAGTACTATCGTTTATTGAGCCCGCTTTTCGGAGAAAATTTAATCCCGCCGATGTTACCAGTTTTAATCAAGACAAAGACAATCCTATTTATTTAGCGGTGGATGATATCAATAATCCTCGCCGAGCTATTGCCAACGTTAGAAATGAGGCACTGCATATTGCAGATATCGTATATCGAATGTTAAACCATTCTTTTGATGCATTCAGTGACCTTGAATTAGGCAAGCAAATCAGTAGTCTTGATGAAGATATTGACCGCCTGCACAGAGAGGCATTAAATTATGTAGTTTCCATTGGCGATGCAAATAAAGAGGGAATTGGTGGAGAGAGTCATGAAATTATTACCTACATGACTAACTTAGAACACATTGGTGATATCATCCAATCCAGTCTGATGAATTCTGCGCGTAATAAGCTCAATAATGAGGCGCAGTTTGATAGTATACAGACAGCGGTTATAGAGAAATTGCATGAAGAATTGGTGGACGCGTTCCGGCTATCGCAGGCAGTATTTACTAGTGATTCATTAAGTCTGGCGAAAGAACTAATCGGCTTCAAAAGAAAATATCGAAGTGCTATTTTTAAAGCGAGGTTCGATCATTTAGATCACCTGACCGGCCATCATTCTGAAAACCTAATAATGACTCAGATCCTTCTGGATGTATTGCGCGACATGCAACGTATTTGTTCTCACCTTACGTCAATCGCATACCTGGTTGTCGATCGAAAAGAAAACGATGTGATCGTATCTGCAAATACAGAAGAAAGCTCACTATAATTTAAAAAATAAAGATAGATGGATGGATGGAACTTACGCTATTTGTAGTAACCTTTAGTGACGAAATATTCCCACTCATGGTTGATCAATGCAACTGTGGGGGAATTATCGATCTGGAGTTTAATCTAAGTCTACCTTGTTTAAAAATAAAATTTAATGAAAGACGGCTACAGTTGACTGTAATTATGAATTGATCAATCAACTCTAATATATTACCGACGGTTCCTGATGTGGTTGACTGTAGCTCCTGATTTAATAAAAAAATCTTACCTTGATCGAGTAGAAAATTTAATGAGAGAAAGTGTTGAAACTTAGATTTATTCTGACGGTATGTCCCAATTATTTACAAAAGCTGTCGGGTGTAATCTCCCCATTAAAAGCGATAGTAAAGTAGGGTCCTGTACAATGAGCGCCAACTTCAATTCGGGTGTTATACCTCCATTTGCCATTTTTTTGCGGCCATTTTCATAGGCCAACAGCCATCCTGTTGTGGAATCTTTTTTTTTCTTCAATACTCCCGAATAAATATTATTCAACCCGTCCTATTGAGCTGAACGATTATACACTTGGATGTAGGCATACCGTTGCGGATTAACGGGTTGAATATAGGCCACGTCGATTGTCTAACCTCCACTGATCTAGCAATGTCTGTTAAATAGAGAGGAATCCAACACACCTGGCTACGGGTGCGCGGCGGCCCAATCACTGGACATCTGTTGAGCGCGGGCAAGTTGCTCACTATTTAATTCTTTCGCAGCCTCATCGCGAACATCCGCAGCCTCATCGCGAACATCCAGTTCTGCGCCGTTGGCGGCAGCTAGATTTCCCCACATATAGGCGAGTTCAAAGTTTGGTTCGATGCCTTCACCGTGAAGATACAAAAGTCCTAGGTTAAGCTGCGCCACAGGAACTCCCTGCTCGGCCGAGAGCGTATACCAGTAGACGGCTTTCTTGGCATCCTGGGGGACACCTTGACCTTCTGAGTACATAAGCCCTAGATTATTTTGCGCGCCTGAATCTCCCTGTTCCGCCGCAAGAGCATACCAATAGGCGGCTTTCTTGGCATCTTGGGGGGCGCCCTTACCGAATTCATACATAATTCCTAAATTATGTTGTGCCCTGTAATATCCCTGTTCGGCCGCAAGCGTATACCAAAAGACAGCTTTCTTGGCATCCTTGGGGGCGCCCTCACCTCTTTCGTACAAAACACCCAAACTATGTTGCGCGACTGAGTCTCCACCATTTGCATCAATCGTCCACTCAGCCAACGCTTCTGTGAATTGACCTGCTTTATAATATGTCATGCCCTTTTCAAAATCCGCGAAAACTAAAGGCGACAGTAACCCGATAGCCGAGAGGATTGCTGTACCAAGCCATGCTCGAACTGAAGGTCGTTTTTTTGATATATCCATAGAAAAATCATCCATACAGTCAGGTTGTAGCCGGCCATGGGTTACCGGTTAGCCAAGCTAAAAAGGCGTCGAGATCGATAAAACCTCATTTTAGGATTTTAGTTGATACGAACTATGTTAAAAAATATCATATTTAACGATGTTTGGGCTAAAATTCTTACCCCAATATGAAATCTAATGGACCGATATTTGAAACTTAAAGTAGCAAATAGAACCAACTCAGTACTTTCAAGTAACTGGTATCGATATATTTGACCAAAAACTGTCCGTATCTCGAGTAAAGTCCAGTTGGTGCTTTTGCCAAGGCTATTAAATTGACAGATACCCATGCAGGCAGCAGACTGGTTTACCACAAAGCTGGGTTCTGGCCTTTGTCAGCTAATGCTAAACTGGGAGCCGGCAAAGCGGATAGAGTCGAGTAATGGCCTTTATCCAAGAAAAACAGAGGACGCCGGTCACATATGGCTAGTGCTGGGTTGTTGGCTTTTAGGTAATCACGAGGAATTTCACGATGGCAGAAGCACCAGTCGGAATGATTTCAGTAGATGAGTTTTCAGGATTAAACTCGGCTTGAAACGGAAATTTGACATATTGGTCAGCGGCTGGGTTGTAGCCGATTTTGAGCAGCTGATGGTATATGGATCTCAAACACGTAAAGTGCGTAGTCTTCTCGCTTTGCTAAGAAGGCCTTTTCGTGTACTTTAAATTGAAGATATTTACGGTTGCATTGAATTATTAACATATAAATACGGTCTGAAAAGGTAACGATATGGCGTCCTTCTACTCTAAATTTTCTTGGCGATTAGGCATTGTGTGTATGGCAAGCATTGGCATTGTAACACCCACCATTGCCGCTGACCCTACCATAAATATTATCAACTATGGCACACTAAAAACCAGTGACTTAGAAGCCTGGACGCGGGCTGGAGCTGAGCATCTGTCTGATTGGCAAGCCGATACTTTGGGAGTGACTTGGGATATAGGTAGCCAAGTTAGTGAACGCTTCTCAGAAGAATATGGATTTAGCAAACACAAGGTAACGCTAAGCGCTAAACAAAAAGATGAAATATCTGATGCTATTACAGAATGGGTATTTGATAGTGAGTGCGTAAAAGACGAAATTATGGCTTTCGAAAATCGTGAAGGATTAAAGAATATTAATCTATGGATGCGTGGTGGTGCAAGTGTGGCGACAGCGCCAGATCCATGCTACGACAGGCGCATGGTGTTGGTGGCGAGAACACCAGATCAGAATAAAGACACGATTCAAAAAATATGGCTACATGAGTTTTATCATGGCCACTCTAATTACTTGCAAAACTATTGTGTCGACCCTCGTGATCCAGATATGGGCCGCAAACTAGATGCTTTTGAGGCTGGTAGATGGTTTGCAGAAGCCACTGCAGAATATTTTGCAGTGATGGTAAGCTCTGAGATACAAGGGATTAAAGATCCGGTGAGTCAAATGTTAAAAAAATCAAAGCTGCAAGCTAAGACCGAAGGTAATGATCTATTTTCTGACCTGGCCGCTAATGGTGCCGTGGCACTTCGATTGCTCATTGAACGTGGAAATTTTCCAGATTTAGAAGAGGATGTGATGTCAGGCAAAGTTTTCCACAGATGTGATTGGAAGGATAAATGGAACTTGATTGATAATGAAGAGTTACGTTATGCGCTTAACAACTGGCACCAAATACAACAAAGAGGAAGTACATGGTCATTTAAAAGAAAGGTGCTAAAGTAATTTTTAGCAAATACAAAATTATTTAAAAATATTATTAAATTTTCGCCTGGCTTTCTGCGCTATTTTCTTGTATGTATTTTATTTAAATAAAATACTAACTAAAGTGTTAATTCGCACATGTTATTCTGTTCACTTGTTGTTCAGTGTCAATCTTCTGCCAAATTGTGCTTGCTGCTCCATAAGCGGATTTAACTCGCCTGGGTTAGCAGCCGCACGCAACTCACGCAGTGTAACAGTCACCTCAGTTTACCACGAAATTTCAACCCGTCACTCTTTTAGACTTTCTTTATGGCAACCCATTTTAATTTTTATATTGACATAGTTTGTATTTTCCTATAATTTTTTGATTTATGAAAATAAATTACGCGAAAATACAATGTTGAGATATTGTTTTTATATTCTACTTATAGGCTTTTCTTTTCAATCAAGCGCGGCCACCTTGGACATAGAAATTCAAAGCATAACCGAAGGAGGCATGCTTCATTTAGCAATTTATAATTCTAAGGAAGTGTTCGAATCGGATCAAGGTGACAACCCTGACTCAAAACGTGGAATAGAGTCAGGTGTTGTAAAAAAAATTAGCCAAGGCACTTATAAAGGATCTTTTGAAATCCCTCCAGGCACCTATGCAATTGGTGTATATGTTGACGAAAATGAAAATGGAAAATTTGACACTAACTTTTTAGGAATTCCTAAAGAACAATACGGATTCTCTAGTAATGCGAGGGCTTTCGGTATTCCTAAATTTGAAGCGGCATCCTTTGTCCTTGATACATATAAAAAAGTTCAAATAGACTTGCAACCATGACAGTAATATACATACATGCTTTTTTTGCATTAGCAGCAGTGCCAGTAGGTTTATATGTTTTCTTCAGAAAAAAAGGAACCAAGCAGCATAGATTCGTTGGCCGTATTTGGGCCTCTTGCTTACTAATTGTGTCCGCTACAGCATTGTTCATTACTTCACCAATGGCGAACACCGCATTCAATCCCGGGTTTTATTCTTGGATACACCTCTTGATTCCCTTCACAATCGGCAGCCTAATCTATTCAATTTATAACATCCGGTTATTCAAGAAAACCAGGTTAGAGAAGCATAAGAATGCTCATATATATTCAATGATAGGAGTATATTTTGGAGCGCTCGTGGTTGCAGGTGCTTTCACCTTGACGCCCGGCAGAATTTTTCATGACATTATATTTGGATAAAGGACTGGATCAAACGCCTTTAATAAAAGAACTTTGCAACTAATTTATAACTGCAGAATTATTCTAAATAAATGCTTTAATAGTATTAAGCTAATCCCTGCTTGTGAAATAAAAGGTGGTCATCAATTACGACAACGGAGTCAAATAACCAAACAAAATACCTTCCGGGATTAACATAATAAAAAACTCTCCAATTTGTTCTTGCACTCCAGATTTTCGTCTTTGGTTTGGTGCCATGCCCAGAAGAATCGAGAGGGTCAGAGTTATTGATTTTGGATGTGACCGTTGCCGGTCAGTAATGAAAATCTCTCTATTTTATTCCAGGTGCGGTGAATGGTTGAAAAGCCCTCAACACCTAGCCTATCTCGGTGTAACGTCAAACCATTATGGATAGCGGGCTGCAGCTTATTTTACACTGCAATACCCCGACCTCGGGTAACGTCAAAGCCCCGTGGTTATTGAGCTGTAGCTTATTCAACACCCATATAGAGAGTTACCTCTTTTGTTAACTATTTTCAATGATATCTTTCTATCTTGGGTTTTGGTGTATTGGTGTAAAATAAGCTGTAAGCCTTTACCTACGTGGGTTTCACGTTACACCATGTTGGGGTATTTCAGTGTAAAGTTGCACAAAAAAGGGGCCGAGGCCCCTGTTATGTTAAGTCCCGATCAAGACTGGCTAACGTATCTTTCCTTTTTTCCCTGTTTAACCAGCCTTATCTCACCATTACCGACCATGGCGTCCAGGAGTTCTTGAAAGTGATCGCGTTTCAAGTCTTTGGCAGCTAAGTCGAGCCACGGTCAACGCATCCTATCGTGGTTTTGGTTTTCAAGTGTGCTAGCGATGAAGGAGAGGTAGCCCAACGGTACTTGGTTTTGTAGGCTGCAAAGGCTGGCCATGCCCCTGGGGGGCTGTGGAAGTGATCTGATGCTGTGTATCATTAGTTTGAAAGCACCCCATTCATCCCTCTCGGCCAATCTGGTCCGCTAACGGCGCGCTAGGGACCGGATGTGGGGGCGGTGTTGGGGATTTGATCCAGCTGCATGGAAATCAATTTGAAAAAATAACCGTAAAGCGGTGTAAGCCATGCTAAAGCCATTGCTGGTATTATCATTGTGAAGTCCATTTGCGCCGCCGCATTGGTATTTAGTATAACGACTACTCCTATTAAAAGGCCGAGCCATCCACCGCGGACGC